>Ga0154760_1027_pt5 | contig 20070 bp, 24 predicted proteins | sample Rifle2008BG16ft_FD_105768 | JGI IMG/M metagenome (GOLD analysis project Ga0154760, IMG submission 105768) | Betaproteobacteria bacterium RBG_16_66_20
GCGTGCGATGTCGTCCCTGATCATCGCCTTGATGCACAGCTCTCCCTCCGGCGAGTGGCAGAGGTAATTGCCGAGCTCGGTGGCGGCCATTTCCGGGATATGTTCGTGCTGGGCGATGGCGAGGATCTCCTCCTCGGTCAGGCCGCTCAGGCCGATGCAATCTTCCAATGTGAGCATGTCCGGATGCTCCCAGAATCCGCGCCGCGCCTCTTGACTTCCGTCAATCCCGGCCGCGGAAAAACCGCCGTCGTTTCATCTACCTAGGCGAGGGGCGGCGCATGACCCCCTTTTGACCCTGGTCAAGCGGCTCTTGACCGGCGCGCCTAGCCTAAGAAAATAGGAGGCTGCGTATGCCCACCCAGCGCATGACCACCGAGCGCATGACCGGCAGGGCGCTCCAGCCCGGCAGTGCCACGGCAGGCGCCGCCTCGGCGTTCGAGCGCTGGCTGCTGCGCATCCTGATGGCGGCGCTGCCGGACGCCGGGTATTCGATCGTGCTCTGGGACGGCAGCAGCGCGGGCGAGGACAGCGGAGTGCGGGTCCTGATCCGCGACCGCGCCGCGCTGTGGCAGGTGGTGCGCGATCCGGCGCTGCATTTCGGCGACCTCTACAGTCTTGGCCGAATCGAGGTGGAAGGCGACCTCGTGACCTTCCTCGAGCGCACCTACGCCGCGCTGGAGGCCGGCCGCAGCGCCAATGCCTCGCCGCTGTGGCGGCTCTGGTCGGACATCACGCCGCGCTCGCGCTCGATCGATGCGGCGCGCGACAACATCGAGCAGCACTACGACCTCGGCAACGATTTCTACGCGCTGTGGCTCGACCGCGAGTCGATGCAGTACACCTGCGCCTACTTCCCCGAGGCCGGCATGCCGCTCGAGGCGGCGCAGCGCGCCAAGATGGACCACGTGTGCCGCAAGCTGCGGCTGCGCCGCGGCCAGCGCGTGTTCGAGGCGGGCTGCGGTTGGGGGGGCTTCGCGCTGCACATGGCACGCGAATACGGCGTCGAGGTGCACGCCTGGAACATTTCGCGCGAGCAGGTGCGCTTCGCGACCGACCGGGCGCGAAAAGCGGGACTCGGCGATCGCGTCAGCTTCATCGAGGACGACTACCGCAACATGCGCGGCGAGTGCGACGCGTTCGTCTCGGTCGGAATGCTCGAGCACGTCGGCCCCGAGAACTACCGCGCGCTCGGCGCGGTGATCGACCGCTGCCTCGCGCCGAACGGCTTCGGCCTGATCCATACGATCGGACGCAACCGCCCGGAATCCATGAACGGCTGGATCGAGCGGCGCATCTTCCCGGGCGCGCAGCCGCCCTCGCTCGGCGAAATGATGGCGCTTTTCGAGCCCCGCAGTTTCAGCGTGCTCGACGTCGAGAACCTGCGCCTGCATTACGCCGAGACGCTGCGCCACTGGATGGTGCGCTACCTCGGCGCGATCGACCAGGTGCGCGCGACGCGCGGCGCCGAGTTCGCGCGCGCCTGGCAGCTGTACCTCGCCGGTTCGATCGCCGCGTTCACCACCGGCCGCATGCAGCTTTTCCAGGTACTGTTCGCGCGCGATCGCAACAACGACCTGCCGGCGACGCGGCGCCATCTTTACCCGTGAGCGCGCTCGAGCGGCGCGACGCGGTGATCGTGGGCGGCGGGCCCGCAGGCTCGACGCTGGCGCGCGCGCTCGCCGCGGCAGGCGCCACGGTCGCGGTGCTCGACAAGCGCGCCTTCCCGCGCGACAAGACCTGCGCCGGCTGGATCACGCCGGCCGTGGTCGCGAACCTCGGCCTCGACCTGGAAGACTACCGGCGCGGCCGGGTGCTGCAGCCGATCCACGGGTTTCGCGTCGCGCGCATGGGCGAAGCGCCGGTATACAACGATCACGGCGCAACACCGGTGAGCTACGGCATCCGGCGCCGCGAGTTCGACCATTACCTGCTCCAGCGCAGCGGCGCGGAATTGCGCACCGCGACCGCCCTCGGGTCGCTCGAGCGCGCCGGCGGCGAGTGGCTCGTGAACGGCACGCTGCGCACTCCGCTGCTGGTGGGCGCCGGCGGGCATTTCTGCCCCGTGGCGCGCGCGCTCGGCGCAGACCTGGGCCGCGCCGAGTCGGTGGTCGGCGCGCAGGAGTTCGAGGTCCGGCTGAGCGCCGGGGAGGCGGCGCGTTCGCCGGTGCGCGGCGACACGCCACAGCTGTACTTCTCCCCCGACCTCGCCGGCTATGCGTGGGTGGTCCGCAAGGGCGACTGGCTGAACGTCGGCATCGGCCGGCGCGGGCCGCGGCAGCTTGGCGAGCACTTCGACCGCTTCCTCGCGCACATGGTGCGCGAAGGCGTGCTCGAACAGAATGTCGCGGGCGCGCGGCGCAACGGCCACGCCTACCTGCTCTATCCGCACGCGGCACGGCCGTTGCACGCCGACGGTGCGCTGCTGATCGGCGACGCGGCCGGGCTCGCCTACCCGGAAAGCGGCGAAGGCATCCGCCCGGCGGTCGAGTCGGCGCTGCTGGCGGCCGAGGCGATCCGGGCCTGCGGCGGCAACTACGCGCGTCAGCGGCTGGCGGGATATGCAGCCGCAATCGAGGCGCGCTACGGCGCCCGCGCGACGCGCGCGGGCGCCGTAGCGCAACCCGGGCTGCCCGGGCTTGCCAGGCAGTACGCCGCGTCGCTGCTGATGCGCACGCACTGGTTCACGCAGCAAATCGTCACCCGGCGCTGGTTCCTGCACGAGCACGTCGCGCCGCTGCGCGCATGAATGCGCATGGCCGAGTATCCGGCGCAGTTGGTAACGCGGCGGCGCCTGCGCGACGGCCGGTCCGTCAGCATCCGGCCGGTGCGCACGGACGACGATCTCCTGGAACGCGACTTCATCAGGCGGCTCTCGGGTGAGACGCGCTATCTGCGCTTCCAGAAATGGGTGCATTCGCCGTCGGACAAGCTGGTGCACTTCCTCACCAACGTCGACTACGACCGGCACCTGGCGCTGGTCTGCGCCTACGAGGACGGCGGCGGGGAGCAAGTGGTGGGCGAGGCGCGCTACGTCGCCGACCCGGACGGCGAAAATTGCGAACTCGGCATCGTGATCGCCGACAGCTGGCAGAAATCCGGCATCGCGGGCCTGCTGATGGAAGCGCTGCTCGGCGCGGCGCGTGCGCGCGGCCTGAAGCGCATGGAAGGCACGGTGTTCAGCACCAACCGGGAAATGCTGCGCTTCGTGCGCGCCCTGGGTTTCGAGATTCAGCCGGTGCCGGAGGACCGGACGATGGTGCGGATCGTGAAGACCCTCTGAGCGTGCGCTAGCCGGCGCGCCTGGCGCCGATGTAGGCGACGACCGCCTCGAGCGTGGTCAGTTTCGCATAGTCCGATTCGGGGATCTCGACCTGCAGGCGCTCGTGCAGCGCGACGATGACATTGAGCCAGTCCATCGAATCCAGGTCGATCTGATCGCGCAGCGGACGCTCCGGCGCGAGCTCGGCTTCCTCCAGCTCCGGCGCGATCGACTTCAGCACCCCGATGACCGCCGCGCGGATCTCCTGTTGGCTCACGCTCGCCTGCCTTTCACAGCGCCTCGGGCGCCTGCAGCAGGCGGTTGATCTCGGCGAGGAACAGCGCGCCGCGGTGCCCGTTGCTCACGCGGTGGTCCGCCGCGAGCGTCGCGCTCACCGCGCGCAGCGCGCACAACCTGCCCTCCTCGACCCACGGCCGGTCGCCCGTCTTGCCGAAACCCACCAGCGCCACCTGCGGAGGATAGATCACCCCGTGGACGGTCTCGACGCCTTCGTCGCCGAGGTTGGTCACCGTGATCGTCGGGCTCGACACTTCCGAGCTGCGCAGGCTGCCGGCGCGCGCCCGTTTCACCAGATCCGAGAGCGCGCGCATCAGCTCGCCGAGGCTCTTCGATTGCGCGTCCAGGATCGCAGGCGCGACCAGCCCGCCGTGGCGCAGCGAGATCGCCACGCCCAGGTGCACCGCGGCGCCCGGGACGAACCCGCCCTCCCGGTAATGGCCGTTCATCTCCGGGTGCCTCACGCAGGCGCGCGCCACCGCCGTGAGAAACAGCGCGGCCATCAGCAGGCGTTCGGCCACCGGGCGTGCGGCATTCTCGCGCTCGAGCCACGCGCCCGCCTTGCGCAGTGCAATCGCCTCCGAAAGGTAATAGTGGGGGATCTCGCGCTTGGAGCGACTCATCGCCGCTGCGATCGCACGTCGCATTGCCGCCTGCTTGTCCTCCGCAGCAGGAGCCGCCGTAACCTTCTTTGCGGCCGCCGTTTCGACGTCCTGCAAGGTGACGGCGCCCTCCGGACCTGTTCCAGCGACAGCGTCTATCGGGAGCCCCAGCTCGGCTGCGCGCTTGCGCGCCGCGGGCGAGGCTCGCTGGCGGGAGGACGCGGCAGCGGGCGGCGCAGCAGCGCCGGGCGCCTCGCCCGGCGCGAGCAGCCGCGCGAGCACCGCGCCCACCGGGTAAGTCTCGCCCGGCAGCGCGATGAGTTCGTGCATCGTTCCCGCCTCCCAGATCTCGACCTCGACCGCCGCCTTCGAGGTATCGACCACCGCGACCACGTCGCCTTTCACGACCTTCTGCCCGGGCGCAACCTTCCACTCGAGCAGTTTGCCCTGCTCCATGTCCGCGCCGAGCGAAGGCAGCCGGAACTCGATCATGCGCCGGCCCCGCGCACCAGGCGCTCCGCCGCGGCGACGATCTTGCCGGCCTGCGGCAGCGCGGCGTCCTCGAGATGCTTGGCATAGGGTACCGGCACCTCCTCGCTGCAGACGCGCGCCGGCGGCGCGTCCAGATCGTAGAACGCCCCTTCGATGATGCGCGCCATCACCTCCGCGGCGAGGCCGCCGCTGCGCCAACTTTCGTCGATCACCACCGCGCGGCGCGTCTTGCGCACCGAGGCGAGCAGCGCCGCCTCGTCGAGCGGCCGCAGCACGCGCAAATCGAGCACTTCGGCGTCGATGCCTTCGCGCGCGAGCTGCTCGGCCGCCTCGAGAGTCTTGGGCAGGCTCGCGCCGTAGGTGATGAGACTCACCTGGGCGCCCTCGCGCCGGACCTTCGCGCTGCGGATGTCCACCGCCACCGCGTCGGGGCACTCGCCTTCCATGTTGAAGAGCGCCGGGTACTCGAACACAATCACCGGATCGGGGTCGAGCAGGGCCGGCCAGAGCATGCCGCGCGCGTCCTCGATGCTCGCTGCGGCAACCACCCGGATTCCCGGGACATGCGCGAACCAGGCCTCGAAACTGTGGGAATGCTGCGCGGCGAGCTGCCGGCCCGCGCCGCTGCTGGTGCGGATCACAAGCGGCACCGAGAACTGGCCGCCCGACATGTGCCGGTAGAGCGCCGCGGTGTTCACGATCTGGTCGAGCGCGAGCAGGCTGAAATTCACCGTCATGATCTCGACGATCGGGCGCATGCCGCCGATTGCCGCGCCGATGCCGATACCGGTGAAGCCGAGCTCCGAGAGCGGCGTGTCGCGCACCCGCTCGGGACCGAATTCATCGAGCATGCCCTTGCTCACGGCATAGGTGCCGCCGTACTTGCCGACGTCCTCGCCGATCAGGAAGGCGCGCGGCTCGCGCGCCAGCGCGTCGCGCAGCGCGAGGCGCAGCGCCTCGCGGTAGGAGATCCGGCTCATTGACCCTCCGGCGTGTGCAGGTCGCGCGCGAGGTCCGCCACCGGCTCCCAGGTGCCCGCCTCGGCGAACGCAACCGCTTGCGCGACTTCCTCCTGCGCGGCGCGCTCGATCTCGAGAAACCGCTCCTCGGTGAGCATGCCCTGCGCCTTGAGGCGCGCGGAGTAGGTATGGATCGGCCCGCGCGTCTTCCACTGCGCGACTTCGGCCTTGTCGCGGTAGAGCTCCGGATCGAACATCGAGTGGGCGCGGAAGCGGTAGGTGAGGAATTCGATGAAGCACGGCCGGTCGCCCGCGGCGACCTGCGCGCGCCCGCGCGCCGCGGCCTCGTGCACCGCGACCACGTCCATGCCGTCCGCCTTGATCGCGTGCACGCCGAAGGCCGCCGCCTTCACGCACAGATCGGTCTGCGACTCGGAGCGCTCCAGCGCGGTGCCCATCGCATAAAGGTTGTTTTCGCAGCAGAACAGCACCGGCAGCCGCCACAGCGCGGCGAGGTTCATCGACTCGTGAAACGCGCCCTCGGCGACCGCACCCTCGCCGAAGAAGCAGGCGGTGACGCGCCCGGCGCGCTGCCGCAGGCGGTCGGCGAGCGCGAGGCCCGCCGCGAGCGGCAGGCCGCCGCCGACGATCGCGTTGCCGCCGTAGAGCCGCGTGCTGGCGTCGAACAGGTGCATCGAGCCGCCGCGCCCGCGCGAGCAGCCCTCCTGCTTGCCGTACATCTCGGCCATGATCGCGCCCATCGGCATGCCGCGCAAAAGCGCGTGCGCGTGCTCGCGATAGGTCGCCACCACGTTGTCCTGCGGTTCGAGGGCGCGGATCGCGCCCGCGGCCACCGCCTCTTCGCCCACGTAGAGGTGCAGGAAGCCGCGGATCTTTCCCGCGCCATAGAGTTCGGCGGATTTCTCCTCCAGCCGGCGCACGCGCAGCATGTCCGCGAGCAGGCCGAGCGCGAGCTCCTCGGCATAGGGGACGGGGCCGCTGGGAGGAGGCGCGATCATGTGGGCCCTTCCAGCGTGGAGAGGTCGCCCTCGGGCAGCCCGAGTTCGCGCGCCTTGAGCAGGCGCCGCATGATCTTGCCGCTGCGCGTGCGCGGCAGCTGCGCGGCGAACGCGATTTCCTTGGGTGCGACCGCCGCCCCGAGGCGCTTGCGCGCGTGCGCGAGCAATTGCATTTTCAGTTCTTCAGCTGGAACAAAACCCGCCTTGAGCGAGACGAAGGCCTTGACGATTTCTCCGACGACCGGGTCGGGCTTGCCGATCACCCCTGCTTCCGCAACCGCCGGGTGCTCCATCAGCACGCTCTCGACTTCGAACGGTCCGATCAGATGGCCGGCGGACTTGATCACGTCGTCCGCGCGGCCCACGAACCAGTAGTAGCCGTCCGCATCGCGGCGCGCGAGGTCCCCCGTGAGATACAGGCCGTCGGCGAAGCACTTGCGGTAGCGCGCCTCCTCGCCGAGATAGCCGCGGAACATCGAGGGCCAGCCGGCGCGCAGCGCGAGCTCGCCTTCCACGTCGTCGTTGCCGACGATTTCGATCCCGGAATTCTTCCTGTGAACGATACAGGCTTCGATGCCGGGCAGCGGCTTGCCCATCGAGCCGGGCTTGACGTCCATCGCGGGCGTGTTCGCGATCATGATGCCGCCGGTCTCGGTCTGCCACCAGTTGTCGTGGATCGGCAGCCCGAGCACTTCCTTGCCCCACCAGACCGCTTCCGGGTTGAGCGGCTCGCCGACGCTCGCAACGAAGCGCAGCTGCGGAAAGCGGAATTGGCGCGCGATCCCGGCGCCCGCCTTCATCAGCAGGCGGATTGCGGTCGGCGCCGTGTACCAGACGGTGACGCGCTCGTCCTGCAGGATCCGGTACCAGCGCTCGGCGTCGAATTCGGCCTCGTCCACGATGCTGGTGACGCCGTGCGCGAGCGGCGCGACAATGCCGTAGGAGGTGCCCGTGATCCAGCCGGGGTCGGCGGTGCACCAGAATACGTCTTCGGGGTGCAGGTCGAGCGCGTACTTGCCGGTCGCATGATGCGCCACCACTGCGCCGTGCACGTGCACTGCGCCCTTCGGCATGCCGGTGGTGCCGCTGGTGAAATGCAGGAACGAAGGATCTTCGGGGACGGTTTTTTCGATTTCGAATTCAGCCGGACTCGAATCGAACATCCTCCGAAAATCCGCGCCATCCACCTGCAGCACGTGCTCGAGCGTCGGCATCTCGCCCGCCACTTTCTTCACCCGGCGCTCGTAGAGGGACGCGGTAGTAACCAGCACCTTGCCGCGCCCCAGGTTGACCCGGGTCTTCAGCGGCTGCGGCCCGAAAGCGGAGAACAGCGGCGCTACCACGGCGCCGCACTTCAGCGCGCCGAGCACCGCGGCGTAGAGCTCCGGGATGCGCCCGCATAGCACGAACACCGCGTCGCCCTTGGCGACTCCGAGGCCTCGCAGCAGGTTTGCGAACCGGTTGACGGCGCCCGCCAGCTCGGCGTAGGAGATGGCGCGCACGCCGCCGGACGCGGCCAGCCAGCGCAGCGCGACATGCGCCGCGCGCGGCCCGGAGGCGTGCCGGTCCACCGCTTCGTGAGCGATGTTGAGTCCGCCGCCGGGCAGCCCCTGCAGCTCGCGCCGCGCCGCATCCCAGGAAAACGCGGCGCGCTCGGCGTCCAGGTCGCGCAGGTTCGGCGCCACGCGCAGCTCGGCGGCGTTCTTGCGGATGACCGTCGCGCGTGCCATCTGCGGACCTAGCGGAACCACATGCCGTACAGCGTGAGCAGGATCTCGACCACGATCAGCGCGACGATGTACCACTCCACCCGCAGCGAATGCCGTGCGTTGATCAGGTCGACCAGCGTGCGCACGGTGCGCCCCGCGAGGTCCAGCTTGCGCTCCATCACCGCGAGGCGCTCGTGGACCTCGAACTCGGCCTCGAGCAGCGCGTAGAGGCGCTCGAGTTCCGGATGGTCCCAGAGCAGTTCCGGCTTGTCGCCGATCTCCGCGCGACCCACCATGCGCTGCTCGATGCGCAGCAGTCCGCCGATGCGCTTCAGCAGTTCGCGCGTGCGGCCGGGATTGCGGCCGCTGCGCTCGAGCTGCTCGGCGAATGGCTCGATGCGGTCGAACTCCGCGCCCAGGCGTGTCTCATAGTGCCCCAGCAGGGCGCTCTTGGAGAGCACGTCGGCGACCAGCTGCAGCCGCGCGACGCCGCCCGATTGCACCACCAGTGCGCCTTCCGCAAGTCCCTCGGGGCGATCGGGCTCGACGCGCATCGCCAGCGTCTCCTCCTCGACGCTGCCGTAGCGGTTCTCCACCAGCGGCGCAAGGCGCTCCTGCAGCGCGCGCTCCGCCTCCGGCGCCACGCCGAACAGCACCGCGACGCCGTAGCGGAACAGCACCGCGATTCCTCCGCCCGGCACGCGCACCGCGAGCGGGATGCGCGCGAGCGTCTCGCTCTCCGGCCAGCCGCGCAGCTCGAGCCGCGTGCCGAGCAGCAGCGCGCGCGCATTGAACGCCGTGCTCTCAACCGCATGATCGGCAGACATGGATCGAGTGTGCGCCGTGCCGGCGCGCGGGGCTTGATCGCGGTCAATTCGGCTCGCGGCCGACCTCAGAGCGCCGCGCTTTCGCCCTTTGCGGGAACGCCGGCGCGCCAGCCGAAGCGCTTTTCGATCTGGTCCCGCAGCGCGTGCGCGGCAAGCGGCTCGCCGTGCACCACCCAGGTCTGGCGCGGGGGCCGCTTGAAGTGCGCCAGCCAGCCGAGCAGCGCCTGCTGGTCCGCGTGCGCCGACAGGCCGTTGATCGTGAACACCTTGGCGCGCACCGGGTAGGACTCCCGGAACAGGCGCACGCTCTTCGCCCCGTCCACGATGCGCCGCCCGAGCGTGCCCGCGGCCTGGAAGCCGACGAACACGATGGCGCATTCGGGGCGCGCAATGTTGTAGCGCAGGTGATGCCGGATGCGTCCGCCTTCGCACATGCCGCTCGCCGAGATGATGATCGCGCCCGAGCGCACCGAGTTGATGCGCATCGAATCCTGCAGCGACTCGGTGAAGCGGACCCGGTCGAGGTGCGGCATCCTGGCGTAGCGCAGCGTGATGCGCGTCGCCGCCGTGGCCATCGGCGAGTCGACATAGACATCCGCCGCGCGCACACGGCCCTGGCGGCGCAGCTCGCCGATGAAATACAGCAGGTCCTGCGTGCGCCCCACCGCAAACGAGGGGATGACGACATTGCCGCGCTTGCTTGCCAGCGTGTCGTTCAGTGCGAACGCGAACTCGTCCAGCGTCTGCACCAGGTTCTTGTGGTTGCGGTCGCCGTAGGTGGATTCGACCAGCAGCACGTCGGCTTCCGCGATCGACGCCGGGTCCTCGACGATCGGATGGCCGGGCTGGCCGAGGTCGCCGGAGAACACGATCTTCGTCTTGCCCACCCGGACCTCCACGATCGCCGAGCCGAGGATATGGCCCGCGTCGCGGAGCGTGCAGCGCACCGACCCGTGCGGGCGCGTCTCGGCGCCGTATTCGACTGCGACCAGGCGCCCGAGGCTTGCCTGGGCCTGCTGCACGGTATAGAGCGGCGCGCCGCCGTTGCGCTCGGCTTCCCTTTCCTGCAGGTGGCCGCTGTCGGGCAGCATCACGCCCAGCAGTTCGCAGGTCGCGGGCGTCGCGTACACCGCGCCCTTGAAGCCCTGCGCCACCAGCCGCGGGATCAGCCCGGAATGGTCGATGTGGGCGTGCGAGAGCAGCACGAAGGCGATGTCGCGCGGATCGAAGGCGAAGGACCGGTTATTCCGGTCGGCGGCGCTGCCGCCCTGGAACATGCCGCAATCGACCAGGAACTTCAGCTCGCCGGTGTCGACCAGGTAGCAGGAGCCGGTGACCTCGCCGGCGGCGCCGAGAAATGTGAGCCGCACGATTGCGTCAGGCGCCGCGCCCCGGCCCGGCGCGGGCTCAATGCGCCATCAGGACCGGGACCGTCATCGACTCGAGGATGGTGCGCGTGACCCCGCCCAGCACCAGTTCCTGAAGGCGCGAGTGGCCCCAGGCGCCCATCACGATCAGGTCGGCCGAAACATCGAAGGCGCGCGACAGCAGCTGGTTGCCCACGTCCACGTCCTGGGCGTCATGCCTGGAAACCGTGACTTTCACGCCGTGGCGCGTGAGGAACAAGCCGACGTCGGCGCCGGGCTCCTGGCCGTGCGCCACCCCCGATTCGTCCGGATTGAACGCGATCACGTGCACATGGCCGGCCTGCTTGAGCAGCGGCAGCGCGCCGCTCACCGCGTGCGCCGCTTCGTAGCTCGCGTTCCAGGCGACCAGCACCTGCCGGCCGAGCGGCCGGCGCTCGAAGGCATAGGGCACCACCAGCACCGGGCGCCCCGCCGCGAGCAGCACGTTGCGTTCGAAGTTCTTGCTCACCCCGCTCGCCCACTCCTCGTTTTTCTGCCCGATGACCACCAGATCGGCATAGCGGGCGTGCAGCGCCACCGCGTCGAGCGCATCCCGTGACGAGGTCCGCCACTCGGCCTTCGCGTAGCCGCTCCGGCGCAGGCACCCGTCATAGCCGCTGCGCGCGTTAGAGAGCATCTCGGCGCCCGCGCGTTGTTGCACCTCGCGCACGATATCAGCGGCTTCGTGGGAGAGGCTCGGCATGGGCATCGCGCTCAGCGCGTAAAGGCACGCCACATGGGCGTCGAATTTGGCGCCGATTTCGAGGGCAATGTCGAGCCGCGTCGGCGCGGTGCGGCCGGCATCGTAGTGCACCAGAATGGTTTTGTATTCGCTCATGGTTGCAAGCCTACCCCCGCCGCCCCCTGGAACTTTGACTCAGATCAACTGCCCCGGCGATGGCACTGGGGGCATTCGCTCAACGCCCGTCCGGCAGCCGGTAATGCGACCGGTTCAGGTACTCGGCGATATCGTCGAGGTCCTCGAGCGTGAACGGCCGCCCGGTCTGCGCGGCGCGGCTGGCCACCTGGAGGCGCAATTGCGCCAGCGTCCGGATCAGCGAGCGCGACGGATCGCGCCTGTGGATGCGCTCGTAGTGGCAGCTGAGGCAATGCGTTTCGTACAGCTCCCTGCCGCGCTGCGCATCCTGCGCCCAGGTGGGCGTAGCGAGCACCACAACGACAAGCGCGAGCGCCGCTTTCATCGGTCGACTTCCCTTGCCGGTCGTGACAGGAACACGGTCAGGGCGCTGGAGGCAGCCGCGAACGCCCAGCACAAAAAGAAACCGATCGAGTACACCGCGAGCCGGCTCAGGCTCGTCGCTTCGCCGAAAAGGTAGAGTTCCTTCGGGTCGAAAACCGTGAAGAACAGCACCTCGCCGATGCCGCCGACGATGAACGACGGCCAGAGGATGAAGATCGCCGATTTCATAGCCCCTCCTGCGCCCCGTGCAGACCTTCTTTCACGATGCGCCACTCGCCGCGCGGATCGTCCAGGATCACGCGCCAGCGTCCCGCCGGCAGCGGCGGCAATGCCGCCTCGTAGACGCCGTCGCGAGTGCGTTCCAGCCGCAGGCGCAGGTCGCGCCCGGCCTGGGTCCGGTGCACCAGGCTCGCGAACAGCGCCGCAGGGGCGTCGCCGCTCAGGCGCACACGCATCATGCCCGCCGCGCGCTCGATGCGCGCTTCGATGCCGCGCTGCGCGGCCGCCTGCTCGCGCCGGATGACCGCGTTCACCGCCAGTCCACGCTTGTAGTAGTCGTCGGCGACCAGGCCGTCCGAGGTCGAAACCGCGATCCAGGTGGTGAACGCGCCCGCGACGATCACGGCCGCCGGGCCGGACATCAGGATCCAGGGCCAGGGCTCTCGGTACCAGGGTTTCATGGGGTCACCTCACTATGAAGACGGACTTCTCGCGCACGTAGACGCGTGGATCGTCGTGCGCGTGCACCAGGAAGTGGATCTTGTGCTGGCCCGGCGCGACTCTGCCCGGCGCGACGTGCACGCGCGCGCGCAACGGGACCACCCGGCTGCCGACCCCCGGCAGTTCCACGTGCGTCTCCCCTTCCAGATGGATCGTCGGCAACCCCGTGGCCTCGATGTCGAAGATGCGAGGGGATTCGGACGTGTTCATGATCATCAGCTGGTATAGGTTCTCGATATCGCCGCCCGCGACTTCGCGGGCGATCACCGCGCGGTCCCGGATCACATCCACCTTGAGCGGCACGCGCAGGTACAGCGCCGCCACCGCGGCGACGATAATCGCACAGAGGATCGCGGTATAAACCAGCACCCTCGGCCGCAGCGCGCGGCGGAACATCTGCGTGCGCGTGAGCTTTTGTTCGACCGCATGGGTCGTGGAATAGCGGATCAGGCCGCGCGCGTAGCCCATCCGGTCCATCACCTGGTCGCAGCCGTCGATGCAGGCGGCGCAGCCGATGCACTGGTATTGCAGGCCGTCGCGGATGTCGATGCCGGTCGGACAGGCCTGCACGCAGATCCCGCAGTTGACGCAATCCCCCAGCCCGAGCGAGCGCAGATCGGCGCCGCGCGCGCGCGCGCCCCTGGGCTCGCCCCTTTCCCGGTCGTAAGTGATGATCAGCGTGTCCTGGTCGAACATCGCGCTCTGGAAGCGCGCATACGGGCACATGTAGATGCAGACCTGCTCGCGCATCCAGCCCGCATTGCCGTAGGTGGCAAAGCCGTAGAACAGGATCCAGAAGGATTCCCACGGCCCCGTCGCGAGCATAATGACTTCGGCCCAAAGTTCACGAATCGGGGTGAAATACGCGACGAACGTGAAGCCGGTCCAGAGCGCGAGCGCAATCCAGACTGCGTGCTTGGAAAATTTTAGGAAGAACTTCCTCGCAGTAAAGCCTTCCCGATCCAGCCTGATCCGGGCATTCCGGTCGCCCTCGATCTTGTTCTCGATCCACAGGAAGATCTCGGTGTAGACAGTCTGCGGACAGGCGTAGCCGCACCAGAGCCTGCCGGCGACCGCGGTGAACAGGAACAGGCTCAGCGCCGCGATGATCAGCAGCACCGTGAGGTAGATGATGTCCTGCGGCCAGAACACCAGACCGAAGATGTAGAACGTCCGGTGCGCGATATCGAACAGCACCGCCTGCCGGTCGTTCCAGGTAAGCCAGGCACCGCCGTAAAAGGCGAGCTGCGTCGCCCAGACCAGCAGCCAGCGCCACGCCGCGAACCAGCCGCGCACCGCGCGCGGATGGATCTTCTGGCGAATCTCGTAGAGGTCGATCGCCCCGGGCGTGTCCACCCGCGCCAGTTTATGCACAGGCTGCGTCAAGGGCGGTCTCGGCTTCCGGCCTGATTCGGCGTGCGCGCTTGTAATCGCCTGCGAAATCGCCGCTGACCAGCGCCGTCACGCCGAATGCGACCAGCGCCAGATGAATCAGCCGCGTCGCGAGGTCGAAATGCGCGATGGGCGGCGATCCAGCGTCATTTCGGGACATTCGACAGCGAATAGACGTAGGCCGTCAGCAGGTGGATCTTGGCGGACGAGAGGATTTCCTTGTGCGCCGGCATCTGGTTGATGCGGCCCTTGGTGATCTGGGCGGCGATCGCCTCCTCGCCCGCGCCGTGCAGCCAGATCTTGTCGGTCAGGTTCGGCGCGCCGATCGCCTGGTTGCCCCTGGCCTCCGCGCCGTGGCAGGCGATGCAGACTTGCGCATACTTCTCCTTGCCGCGCGCGGCCCGGATCGAGTCGTGCGCGCCGCCCGAGAGCGACATCACGTAGTGGGCGACGTCCCTGACAGCCTGCTCGCCCAGCACCGGCCCGAATGGGGGCATGGCACCGGTGCGGCCGTCGGCGATCGTCGCCTTGATGGCCTCGGGCGCTCCGCCCCAGAGCCAGTCCTTGTCGGTCAGGTTGGGAAAGCCGCGGCTGCCGCCGCCGTCCGAGGCATGGCACTGCGAGCAGCTGTTGAGGAACAGCTTCTGCCCGATGGCGAGCGCCTCGGCGTTCTTCGACAGCGTCACGATGTCCTGCGCCGCGAACCTGTCGTAGATCGGGCCGTAGGTCGCCTGCGCGTGCGCGTTCTCCTCCTCCAGCTGCTTTACCTGCGTCCAGCCGAGCGCGCCGGCATAGCTGCCGAGGCCCGGATAGAGCGCCAGGTAGCCGAGGCTGAAAAAGATGGTGATGTAGAACATCCACGCCCACCAGCGCGGCAGCGGGTTGTTGTATTCCCTGATGTCCTCGTCCCAGACGTGACCCGAGGTTTCGGACTCGACCGGCTTGCGCACGCTCTGCATCTTGAGCAGCAGCGCGCAGGCGACGATCGAGACGATGCTGATGAGCCCGATGTAGACGTCCCAGAAACCGCTCGTGAACTGGCTCACGGTTCGCGATCCTCGAGAATGCTCATTGCCTGGCGTTCGAGGCCCTGCCGGCGCGAGGGCAGATAGGCCCAGAGAACGATGCCGAGGAATGCGGCAAGCGTTGCCAGCGTGACGATGATCCGCAGCGTGTTGATGTCCATGGTCAGTTCGCCTTGTTCTTGAGCGCGGTGCCGAGCACCTGCAGGTAGGCAACGAGCGCATCCATCTCGCTCTTGCCTTGCAGTTCCTCTTTGGCCCTTCTTATTTGTTCTTCCGAATAAGGAACCCCCACCGCGCGAAGCGCGCGCATCTTGGCCTCGATGTCGGCGGCGTTCGCCGGCACGCGCGCCATCCACGGGTAGCCCGGCATGTTCGATTCCGGCACCAGCGCGCGGGGATCGGCCAGATGCAGCCGGTGCCACTCATCGGAGTAACGGCCGCCGACGCGGTGCAGGTCCGGGCCGGTGCGCTTCGAGCCCCACTGGAACGGGTGGTCGTAGACGAATTCGCCCGCGGTCGAGTAATGCCCGTAGCGCTCGACCTCGGCCCGGAACGGCCGGACCATCTGCGAATGGCAGTTGTAGCAGCCCTCGCGCACGTAGATGTCGCGCCCGGTGAGCTGCAGCGCGCCATAAGGCTTCAGGCCCGCGACCGGCTCGGTCACGCTCTTCATGAAGGACAGCGGTACGATTTCGACCAGCCCGCCCACCGCCACCACCAGGATGATGAGGACGATCAGCAGCGCCTGGTTGCGTTCGATCAGGTCATGGGTCAGTTTCATGGGCGTGAGGCGAAATTCAGGCGTGCACCGGCGCGGGAATCCGCGCCTCGAAGGTCTTGCCATCGAGCACGGTCTTGAACACGTTGTAGGCCATCAGCAGCATCCCGGAGAAGTACAGCACGCCGCCGAGCAGGCGAATGGCGTAGAACGGATAGGTCGCCTTGACGCTTTCGACGAAGGTGTAGGTCAGCGTTCCGTCCGCGCCCACGGCGCGCCACATCAGGCCCTGCATCACGCCCGCGATCCACATCGCCGCGATGTAGAGCACGATGCCGACGGTCGCGATCCAGAAATGGGTGTTGATCAGGCGCACGCTCCACATTTCGGCGCGGCCGAAGAGCTTCGGGATCAGGAAGTAGATCGCGCCGATGGATACCAGGCCGACCCAGCCGAGCGCGCCGCTGTGGACGTGGCCGACGGTCCAGTCGGTGTAATGCGAAAGCGCGTTCACCGTCTTGATCGACATCATCGGCCCCTCGAACGTCGACATGCCGTAGAACGACAGCGATACGATCAGGAATTTGAGGATCGGGTCGTCGCGCAGCTTGTGCCAGGCTCCCGAGAGGGTCATGATGCCGTTGATCATCCCGCCCCACGACGGCGCGAGCAGGATCAGCGAGAACACCATGCCGAGCGACTGCGCCCAATCGGGCAGCGCGGTGTAATGCAGGTGGTGCGGCCCGGCCCACATATAGGTGAAGACCAGGGCCCAGAAGTGCACCACCGACAGGCGGTAGGAGTAGACCGGGCGGTTTGCCTGTTTCGGAATGAAGTAGTACATGATTCCGAGGAACCCGGCGGTCAGGAAGAAACCGACCGCGTTGTGGCCGTACCACCACTGGATCATCGCGTCCTGCGCCCCGGCATACGCCGAGTAGGATTTCCAGAAGGTCGCCGGCACCGCGGCGCTGTTGACCAGGTGCAGCAGCGCCACCGTCAGGATGAAGGCGCCGAAGAACCAGTTGGCGACGTAGATGTGCGGTATTTTCCTGTTGTACAAGGTGCCGAAAAAGACCACCGCGTACGCCACCCAGACCAGCGTGATCAGGATGTCGATCGGCCACTCGAGCTCGGCGTATTCCTTGCCGCTGGTGATGCCAAGCGGCAGCGTGATCGCGGCGAGCACGATCACCGTCTGCCAGCCCCAGAAGGTGAACGCCGCGAGCGCGTCCGAGAACAGGCGCGCGTGCGAAGTGCGCTGCACCACGTAGTACGAAGTCGCGAACAGCGCGCAGCCGCCGAAGGCGAAGATCACCGCATTGGTGTGCAGCGGCCGCAGCCGGCCGTAGGAGAGCCACGCTATGTCGAAATTGAGTTCCGGCCAGAGCAGCTGTGCGGCGATGATCACGCCGACCAGCATCCCGACCACGCCCCAGACCACGGTCATGATCGCGAACTGCCGCACTACGCCGTAGTTATAGGTTTCTTCGTTGCTCTGCATGGTTGAACCCTCGCCGGCGATCTGCGGATGATAAGAATCGGCCAACAGGTCCATTTGATCTGCGTCAAACCGCACCGCGGTCGGATTCGTCGGGCGTCTCGGGAATGATTTGCATCATGTGGCTGAACTCTGGAGCCCCGAGGACGGAGGCTCTTGATGCATGTCAATCGCCCGCGCCGGCGGCCGATGCACCTAACTAGCTGCCGCGGCGGTCCGTCGCCGCGACAGAGCGTCCCGGACGCTGGCTACCAGTCGGTCTTTTCGCCCGGCTTCTGGTTCATCAGCTTGCGGAATTTCCAGCTTAGGTAGATCCCCATGATGAACACCGAGATGATGGCGCCCAGGCTCATGAGTCCGTAGTCGGTGTGGAAAAGGTCGTACCAAGCCATACGCGATACCTTTCCGTCCTTTCAGATCCTGGGCAAAGCATAGTCCGGCAATCCGCGCCGGATTTGGCCTAGATCAAGTCCGGCCCCGATCGCCGGGCACCAGCACCGCGGCGCCGCTGAGTTTTCCGGAGCGCAGATCCGAGAGCGCCGCGTTCGCGGCCTCGAGCGGATAGCGCGTCGTCTCGGTACGGAGCGGAACGCGTTCCGCGATGCGCATGAACTGCTCGCCGTCGGCGCGCGTCAGATTCGCGACCGAACGCACGCTCCGCTCGCCCCAGAGAATTTCATAGGGAAACGCGGGAATGTCGCTCATGTGGATGCCGGCGCAGACGACGCTCCCGCCCTTGGCCACCGCCTTCAGCGCCGCGGGCACCAGCGCACCCACCGGCGCGAACAGGATCGCCGCGTCCAACGGCACCGGAGGCGCAGCATCCGAACTGCCCGCCCAATGCGCGCCGCAACGCAGCGCGAAGCTCTGCGCGGCGCTATCGCCCGGGCGCGTAAAGGCGTACACCGTGCGCCCCTGGTGGCGCGCAATCTGGGCGACGATGTGCGCCGCAGCCCCGAAGCCGTAGATGCCGATGGTTTTCGCATCCCCGGCAAAGCAATACGAGCGGTAGCCGATCAGCCCGGCGCACAGCAGCGGCGCCGCCTCGGCGTCGCCGTAGCAGTCCGGGAGCGGAAGGCAAAAGCGCTCGTCCGCAACCGCGTACTCGGCGTAACCGCCGTCCAGGTCGTAACCGGTGAAGCGCGCCTGCTCGCAGAGATTCTCGCGTCCGGCGCGGCAGAATTCGCATGCGCCGCAGGTCGCGCCGCATGCAGCCGCATCGCGCGCATCTCAATGCCCGTGGTCGTCGTCCTCCAGGATCGAGTGGCCAGGGCGCTCGAGGTCGTCGAACTGGCCGCCCTGGAGCGCGCGCCAGAACACCCAGCCGATCAGGAATACGAGCGCGACGGAGAGAGGTACGAGGAGGTAGAGGCTTTCCATGTCCTTGCGTCCAGCGTCCCGCCGCCAACCCGCATGGCGTTCAGGACCACGATGAAGGAGCTCGCCGCCATGCCGACCGCCGCTTCCCAGGGGCCGATCCAGCCCGCCGCCGCGAGCGGCAGCGCGAGCGCGTTGTAGGCGAGCGCCCAGGCGAAATTCTGCCGCACGATGCGCATCGCGCGGCGCGCCAGCACGAATGTTTCTGCCGCTCCATTCAGGGAATTCGCCGTCAGAACGAGGTCGGCCTGAAGCTGCGCCGCATCGGCGCCTTCGCTCATCGCGAACGACACATCGGCGCCGGCCAGCACGGGCGCATCGTTCAGCCCGTCGCCGATCATCGCGACGATGCGGCCCTCGCGCTGCAGGCGTTGGACATAGGCGAATTTCTCCTGCGGCGTCGCGCCCCCCGCCCATGCCGCGATGCCGAGGCGCGCCGCGACCGACGCCACCGCGGCGGGATGGTCGCCGCTCAGCAGGTGCAGCTGCAGGCCCGCGCCGCGAAGCGCGGCGACGACGCCCGCAGCCTCGGCGCGCAACGCGTCCTGCAACAGGAACGCGGCGAGCCAGCCGCGCTCGTCGGCGAGGAACACCGGCGTGAGCGCGGCGTCCTCGAGCGTGAAGCCCGACGCTGCGCCGGCAAGCTCGCGGCAGAAGGCCTCGCTGCCGATGCGCACGCGCCGCCCCGCGGCGCGCGCTTCCATGCCAAGCCCGGGGAAAATCCTGACCTCCGCCACCGCAACGCTCCCGGCACCGTCGAATGCGCGTGCCAGCGGATGCCGGCTGGAGACCTCTAGCCCGCAAGCAAGCGCCCGGCACTCGATCTCATCGGCATTACCCAATAAATCCAGGCGCACGATCTTGAAACGTCCCCCAGTCAGCGTCCCGGTCTTGTCGAGCACTACGTCGGTCGCGGCGGCCAGCACCTCGAGCGCGCTCGCCCGCGTCAGGGCGACCCCGCGGCCAAGCAGCCGGCCGGCGGCCGTGGTAAGTGCGACCGGCGCCGCGAGCGCGAGCGCGCAGGGGCAGGTGGCGACCAGAACCGCGATCGCAACCCAGGGATCGGCCCAGTACAGGCCCGCCGCCAGCGCGCTCACGAGAACAACGTAGGTCAACGCCTGCGCCAGCCGGTCGGCCGCCGCCACCAGCCTGGGCCGGGCCGCGGCCGCACGCTCCACCAGCCGCGCAATCGCCGCCGCGCGCGTTGCCGCGCCCGCGCGCTCCACGCGCATCACCAGCGGCTGTTCGAGATTGAGCGTACCCGCCGCGAGCGTGCTGCCTGGCCCCTTGGCGAGCGGAACCGGCTCTCCGGTGAGTAGCGACTCGTCGATGCTGGACACGCCCTGCTCGACGATACCGTCCGCGGGAACGCGATCACCGGCCGGAACAAGAATCCTGTCTCCTGTTGAAAGTTCATGCGCCTGGACCTGTTTCGCCGAACCATTTTCCAGACGCAAAGCAGTGGCAGGCGCCCAGCGCGCCAGGCGGTCGAGCGCGCGCGCGGCGCGCTGGCGCGCCGCGAGCTCGAGATAGCGCGCGCCGAGCAGGAGAAATACCAGCATCGCG
>Ga0154760_1041_pt7 | contig 19407 bp, 19 predicted proteins | sample Rifle2008BG16ft_FD_105768 | JGI IMG/M metagenome (GOLD analysis project Ga0154760, IMG submission 105768) | Betaproteobacteria bacterium RBG_16_66_20
GGTGCGCTCATGGGAATAAAAACGCCCCGCTAGGGGCGCCGTTGCTATCTGGCGGAGAGAGAGGGATTCGAACCCCCGGTACCCTCGCGGGTACAACAGATTTCGAGTCTGCCGCAATCGACCACTCTGCCATCTCTCCGCGGTCGAACGAGGGCGGGATTCTATCAGGGCCGGCTGAGCTTCTCGGCGCCGCCCATGTAGTCGCGCAGTGCCGCGGGAATGGTGATCGAGCCGTCCGCGTTCTGGAAGTTCTCCAGGACCGCGATCAGCGTGCGCCCCACCGCTAGCCCGGAGCCGTTCAGCGTGTGCACGGGCTCGGTCTTGCCCTTGTCGTTGCGGAAGCGCGCCTGCATGCGGCGCGCCTGGAAGGCTTCGAAGTTGGAGCACGACGAGATCTCGCGAAAGGCATTCTGCCCGGGCAGCCAGACCTCGATGTCGTAGGTTTTCGCAGCCGAAAACCCCGTGTCGCCGGTGCACAGCGTGACCACGCGGTAAGGCAACTCGAGTTTTTTCAGGATCGCCTCGGCGTGGCCGGTCAGCTCCTCGTGCGCCAGGTAGGACTGCGACGGATGGACGATCTGCACCAGCTCGACCTTGTCGAACTGGTGGTTGCGGATCATGCCGCGCGTGTCCTTGCCGGCGGCGCCCGCTTCCGACCTGAAGCACGGCGAATGGCAGACGAATTTCAGCGGCAGCTTCTCCAGCGGCACGATTTCATCGCGCACGAAATTGGTGACCGGGTATTCGGCGGTCGGGATCAGGTACAGGTCGCGGTCCTCGATCTTGAACAGGTCGCCCTTGAACTTGGCGAGGCTGGAGACGCCGTCGGCGCAGGCGCCGCTCACCATGTAGGGCACGTAGGCCTCGGTATAGCCGTGCTCGGTCGTGTGCACGTCGAGCATGAACTGGGCGAGCGCACGGTGCAGGCGCGCGACACCGCCTTTCATCACCGCAAAGCGCGCACCCGCAAGCTTCGCCGCGGTGTCGAAATCCAGGCCGCCGAGCGCGGCGCCGATGTCGACGTGGTCCCTGGCCGCGAAATCAAACTTGCGCGCCTCGCCCCAGCGACGCTGCTCGGCGCAGTCCTCGGGCCGGCTGCCGACCGGGACGCTCCCATGGGTGAGGTTCGGAATCAGGGAGACGAATTCGCGCAGCCTGGCCTGCACCGACTCGTTCTGCACCTCCATCTGCTTCAGCTTGTCGCCGAAGTCGGCGGCCTGCGCCATGAGCGCGCCGACGAGCGCCTCGTCCTTCCTCGCCTTGGCCTGTCCGATCTGCTTCGAGACCGCGTTGCGCTGCGACTGAAGCTGCTCGGTCGTCGTCTGGATGTCCTTCCGGTGCTTCTCCAGCTTCTCGAATCCGGAGACATCGAGTTCATAGCCGCGCGTGCCGAGCCGCGCCGCCACCGTGTCGATGGAGTTCCTGAGCAGTTGGATGTCGATCATTTTCTTTTTCCCGCCGCCTCCGCGTTGCGGCGGCGCAGGTCCTCGAGTTTTTCCCGGATCTTTCCTTCCAGGCCGCGGCCGCTCGGCCGGTACCAGTCGACCGCCGGCATGCCGTCGGGAAAGTAGCTTTCGCCTGCGGCGAACGCGTCCGCCTCGTCGTGCGCGTAGCGGTAGTCCTTGCCGTAACCGAGGTCCTTCATCAGCCGCGTCGGCGCGTTGCGGATATGCAGCGGAACGGGCCGCGTCCCATCCGTCGCAACGAACGCGCGCGCCGAATTATAGGCGGTATAGACGGCGTTCGACTTCGCGGCCACCGCCATGTAGAGCACCGCTTCCGCGAGCGCCAGTTCGCCCTCGGGCGAGCCGAGCCGCTCGTAGGTTTCGGCGGCGTCCAGCGCAATGCGCAGCGCGCGCGGATCAGCCAGGCCGATATCTTCGGTTGCCATGCGCACGATGCGCCGCGCGAGGTACAGCGGATCGGCGCCGCCGTCCAGCATCCGCACCAGCCAGTAGAGCGAGGCATCCGGGTCGGAGCCGCGCACCGACTTGTGCAGCGCCGAGATCTGGTCGTAGAACTGCTCGCCGCCCTTGTCGAAACGGCGCAGGTTTTTCGCCAGGGTCTGCTCGACAAATGGACCGTCGATCATTTTCTGTTCCCTGTTCTCGGAAGCGGTCTGCAGGATCTCGACGGCATTCAGCAACCGGCGTGCGTCGCCGTCGGCGAAGCCGATGAGACGGGCGCCTGCTTCCTGATCGACTTTCAGCCCGGTCCTGCCCAGCAATTCCGACAGATCGGAATCCGAGAGGCTCTCCAGCACATAAACCGTCGCCCGCGACAGCAGCGCCGAATTGACCTCGAACGACGGATTCTCGGTGGTCGCGCCGACGAATGTAAGCAGGCCGCGCTCGACGAAAGGCAGGAACGCGTCCTGCTGCGCCTTGTTGAAGCGGTGCACTTCGTCCACGAACAGGATCGTCCTGCGGCCCGCAGTTGAAACCCCGCCGGCAAGCGCACGCTCGGCGGCCTGGACCGCATCGCGGATGTCCTTGACGCCCGAGAGAACCGCCGACAGCGCGATGAACTCGGCGTCGAAGGCCTGGGCCATCAGGCGCGCGATGGTGGTCTTGCCCGATCCGGGCGGCCCCCACAGGATCATGGAATGCGGTTTGCCCGACTCGAAGGCGACGCGCAGCGGCTTGCCCGGCCCGAGGAGGTGCTTCTGCCCTACGACTTCGTCAAGGGAGCGCGGCCTGAGCTTCTCGGCGAGCGGCGCCGCGGCCTGCGCCGCATTTTTCGAGCCGGCGAAAAGATCAGTCCCCTGCAGTTCAATCCCCAAGAACGTCGGCTCCCTTGGGCGGCGTGAAGCGGAAGGCCCCGGCGTCCAGCTGCGGGTTGCGCACCACATTGGAAAAGCGCAGCACGGTGGTCTGGCCGAAATGGTCCACCAGCTCCATCGCCGCGACGCCCGAGGCCGCCATGCCGAGGCGCATGCGCTCGAAGCCGGCCTCCTTCTCGCGCGGCTTCGCTTCCAGCCATTCCAGGCCGCCTTTTTCGCCGATTTCCGACATCTCGAAGGCCTTGTCGATGTCGGAGGAGCCTGCCAGCAGCGCCGCAGGCGTCGATCCGAGCACGCGCGATACGCGCCGCACGGTCACCTGGTTGAGATCGGCGTCGTGGATCCACACCCGGTCGCCGTCGCCGACGATGACCTGCTGCGGCTTGACATAGGTCCAGCGGAACCGCCCCGGGCGCAGGAAGGAAAAGCTGCCGGTGGATTCCTGCACCAGCTTGCCGGTCTTGTCGAACACTTTCTGCTCGAAATCGGCGCGCCCCGACTGCGTCGTGCGCAGGTAGCTTTGAAAGCGCTCCAGGCTGGAGGCATGCGCTACTGAAGCGGCGAAAATCGCAATCAGCAGCAGAAACGTCGTCCCCGCGAAAGCGGGGACCCACATGGATTCCCGCTTTCGCGGGAATGACAGCACCAAGCTCATATCTCTTACTCCACCTTTGCCGGCACCAGAACCTCGCGGTTGCCGTTCGACTGCATTGTCGAGACCAGGCCCGCGCGCTCCATGTCTTCGATCAGGCGCGCCGCGCGGTTGTAGCCGATGCGCAGGTGCCGCTGCACCAGCGAGATCGACGGGCGGCGCGTACGCACCACGATTTCCACCGCCTGGTCGTACAGAGGGTCCTTCTCGCCGGAAGGTTCACCGTCGGCGCCCGCTGCGCCTTCCTCTGCCGCCGGCTCGAGCACGTCCCCTAGATACTCGGGCTTAGCCAAGGACTTTAGATGTTCAACTACTTTATGCACTTCCTGGTCGGCGACGAAGGCGCCGTGGATCCGCTGCGGCAGTCCGGTGCCCGCCGGCAGGTAGAGCATGTCGCCGGCGCCGAGCAGCGCATCGGCGCCCGACTGGTCGAGGATGGTGCGCGAATCGACCTTGGATGCCACCTGGAACGCGATGCGCGTCGGAATGTTCGCCTTGATCAGCCCGGTGATCACGTCCACCGACGGACGCTGGGTCGCGAGGATGAGGTGGATGCCCGCGGCGCGCGCCTTCTGCGCGAGGCGCGCCACTAACTCCTCGACCTTCTTGCCCTGAACCATCATAAGATCGGCAAGCTCGTCGATGACAAGGACGATAAATGGCAAATGCGATTGAGGATTGCCCTCCGGATCGCTGAGCGTGCGGCCGTGATTCTCGGCATCGGTCACCTTGTGATTCAATCCCGATAAATTGCGGCAGCCGTGCCAGCTCATCAGCTTGTAGCGGCGGTCCATCTCGGCGACGCACCACTGCAGCGCGTTCGCCGCCTGCTTCATGTCGGTGACGACCGGCGCGAGCAGGTGCGGGATGTCCTGGTACACCGAGAGCTCGAGCATCTTCGGGTCGATCAGGATGAAGCGCACGTTCTTCGGCTCGGACTTGTAGAGCAGCGACAGGATCATGGCGTTGATCGCCACCGACTTGCCCGAGCCGGTGGTCCCTGCGACCAGCAGGTGCGGCATCTTGCCGAGGTCGGCCACCACCGGGTTGCCGGCGATGTCCTTGCCCAGCGCGAGCGCGAGCGGCGAATGGCTGCCGTGATAGGTCTCGGAGCCGAGGATCTCGGTCAGGCGCACCGTCTGACGATTCGGATTCGGGATTTCCAGGCCCATGCATGACTTGCCGGGAATGGTCTCCACGACGCGGATCGCGACCACCGACAGCGCGCGCGCGAGGTCCTTGACCAGGTTGACGATCTGGCTGCCCTTGACCCCGACCGAGGGTTCGATCTCGTAGCGCGTGATCACCGGGCCGGGATAGGCGGCAAGCACTTTCACCGCAACGCCGAAGTCGGACAGCTTCTTCTCGATCAGGCGCGAGGTGAATTCCAGCGTCTCGGCGCTGACCGTTTCCCTCCCCTTGTCCGGCTCGTCGAGCAGCTTCAGCGGCGGCAGCGGCGTGTCGGGCAGGTGCTCGAAAAGCGGCGCCTGTTTTTCCTTCTGCGCCCGCTCCGAGCGCTTGATCTCGACCGGCGGCGGCGCGATCACCAGCGGCGGGTGGTCCTCCTCGCGCTTCCTCTCGGCCTGGACGATGGTCTCGCGCTCTTCGCGCGCGTGCTCGCCGATTTTCTGGTCGCGGCGCCGCTCCCAGGCGCCGAGCGCGAGCGCGTATGCCGATTCGAGCAGCAAGCCGGTTATTTCCGCGATGCGCAGCCACGACACGCTGATGAACAGGCTGAAGCCCACGGCGACTGCGGCCAGCACGAGCAGCGTCGCGCCAGTGAAGCCGGCGAGGCCGGAGGCGAGGCCCGCGAGCACCGTGCCGATGATCCCGCCGGCGTCCTGCGGCAGGCCGCCGCCGAAGCCGTGCAGGCGAAGGGATTCGAGCGCCGCGCTCGCCACGATCAGCAGGCCGAAGCCCGCGGCGGCGATCCACAGCGGGCGCGGCTCGATGCGCGCACCGCTGTCGAGCCGCCGGTAGCCGCGGGCGACGGTCCAGGCGCACAGCGCCACCCACCAGAACGCCGACCAGCCGAACAGGGACAGCAGCACGTCGGAGAGCCACGCCCCGACCCGTCCGCCTGCGTTCTGCACCACCGCCGCGGTGGCGCTGCGCGACCAGCCCGGATCGGTGGCGTGGTGCGTCAGCAGGATCAGCAGCAGATAGCCGGCCGCGGCGACCATGACCAGCCATTGCGCTTCGCGCAGCAGTCCGGCGAGTTTCGCCGGTAAAGGTGCGCTGCCCTGCGTCTTCTGTGCTGCCGCCATGCGCAATAGCCCCGCAGTTATCCTGCCGACGGCCGGCGGCTCAATCCCGCAGCAGGATGGTGTCGTGCAACACGATGGTCGAGCCCCGCGTCTCGATGTAGCCGCCCAGCTGCAGGTCCTTCATCACCCGGCTCACCATCTCGCGCGAGGCGCCGATCATCTTGGCGATATCCTGCTTGGGCAGCCGCTTGGTGACCACCTTCTGGCCGTTCACGTCCTCGGCCATGTCGAGCAGCAGCCGCGCCACGCGCCCGTAGACGTCGAGCAGCGCGAGGCTGCCGATCTTGCGGTCGGCTTCGCGCAGCCGCCGCACCAGGCCGCGCATCACCGCCATCGACATTTCCACATTCTCGGCCAGGCATTTCCTGAAATCGCGCTTGGTGATCGAGAGCAGCTCGCAGGGCTCGATCGTGACCACGCTCGCCGAGCGCGGGCTGTCGTCGATCAGGCCCATCTCGCCGAAGAACTCGCCGGGGCCGATCAGGCTGAGGATCACTTCCTTGCCGTCGGCGTCGCCCATCATCACCTTGAGCCGGCCGGAAATGACGATATACAGGCAATCGATCTGGTCGCCTGCGGCCATGATCACCGAGGCACGCGGCGCGCTGCGCCGCGTGACGACCGACACCAGCGTGCGCAACTGCTCGTCGGGAACGCTCGCGAACAGCGGCACGGACTTCAGCACCGTCGTCGAAACCGTGGTCGCAATCGCCGGCATCTTCCCTCTGCGCCTTGTCTGGATTCGAACCGCTCTATGTTAGCAGAACCCGTCCCTTATAATCCGTCTCCCCCACTCTGAAGAATCGGCAAGCATCTGAAAATGGTGACCAATTCCCGCCATTGCAAATTGCTCATCCTCGGTTCCGGCCCGGCCGGATACACCGCCGCGGTCTACGCGGCGCGCGCCAACCTGAAGCCGGTGCTGCTGACCGGGATCGTGCCCGGCGGCCAGCTCACCACCACCACCGACGTCGACAACTGGCCGGCGGACGCCGCCGGCGTCCAGGGCCCGGCGCTGATGGAGCGCTTCCAGAAACATGCCGAACGCTTCGCGACCGAAATCGTCTTCGACACCGTCCATACGGTGAAGCTCGGGCGGCGGCCGTTCGAGCTCGAAGGCGATGCGGCAATCTACACCTGCGACGCGCTGGTGATCGCGACCGGGGCCTCGGCCAAGTACCTCGGCCTGGCGAGCGAGCAGAAGTACATGGGCCAGGGCGTATCTGCCTGCGCCACCTGCGACGGGTTTTTCTACAAGGGGCAGGAAGTCGCCGTGATCGGCGGCGGCAACACCGCGCTCGAAGAGGCGCTCTACCTCGCCAACATCTGCAGCAAGGTGACCCTGGTGCACCGGCGCGACAAGTTCCGCGCCGAGAAGATCATGGTCGACAAGCTGATGAAGCGGGTCGCCGAGGGCAAAATCGTGCTCGAACTCGATTCGACGCTGGACGAGGTTCTGGGCGACAAGACCGGAGTTGCTGGAATTCGAATTTCGAATTTAAAAACAAATGAAAACAAAACTCTCGCGCTGAAAGGCCTGTTCATCGCCATCGGCCACACGCCCAACACCCAGATCTTCGCCGGCCAGCTCGAGATGGAGAACGGCTACATCGTCACCCGCGGCGGCCGCGAGGGCGGCTCGACCGCGACCAGCGTGCCGGGCGTGTTCGCCGCGGGCGACGTGCAGGACCACGTCTACCGCCAGGCGGTCACCAGCGCCGGCAGCGGCTGCATGGCGGCGCTGGATGCGGAGAAGTTTCTCGACGACATCGGATGAAATGCGGGATCAATGAGCTCGGATGAATTCCGCGAGGCCGTAGCGGACGTAAAGCCGCTCAAGCGCTCGCGGCGAATTGCACTGAAAGGCCCCGCCCCGGCGCCCGTCCCGGAGCAGCGCAGGCGCGACGAAATCGCCGCGCTCGCCGAGAGCCTCGAGGGCCCGACCTCGGTGGACGACGCGCTGGATTCGGGAGAAGAGCTGGTATACCTGCGCGACGGAATGTCACGCCAGGTGCTGCGGCGCCTGCGCCGCGGCCACTGGGTGATCCAGGACGGCCTCGACCTGCACGGCCTGAACCGGGACCAGGCGGCGGTCGCGGTCGCCGCCTTCCTGCACCAATGCGCCGCGCGTGGACTGCGCTGTGTCCGGATCGTGCACGGCAAGGGTCTCGGCTCGCACAACCGCGAGCCGGTGCTCAAGGCAAAACTCCGGAAATGGCTGCCGCCGCGGCAGGAAGTGCTGGCCTACTGCCAGGCGCCCGCCAGCGAAGGGGGCAGCGGGGCCCTACTGGTGCTGCTTAAGGCAAAACACTAGACGGCGGATTCGTTGGTCTCGCCGGTGCGGATCCGCACCACGTGCTCGACGGCGGTGACGAAGATCTTGCCGTCGCCGATTTTTCCGGTGCGCGCGGACTTCACGATGGCCTCGATCGCCTGCTCCACCTGGCCCTCGGTGACCACCACCTCGATCTTCACCTTGGGCAGGAAATCGACCACGTATTCGGCGCCGCGGTAGAGCTCGGTGTGGCCCTTCTGGCGGCCGAAACCCTTCACCTCGGTGACGGTCAGGCCGGTGACGCCGACTTCCGACAACGCCTCGCGCACTTCGTCGAGCTTGAACGGTTTCACGATCGCTTCGATCTTTTTCATGGTCGGCTCCGCAAGAGCGTGGAATTGTAGCGCCTAATTCTATAATGCAGCCATGGCGAAAGAGCGCCTTCGAGTGGTGGAATCCCTCGCGGGCGTGCCGGCGGCGGCCTGGAACGCATTGTCGGGCGGCGATCCCTTTACCAGCCACGAGTTCCTGTCCGCCCTCATTGACACCGGCTGCGCCGGCAGTCGCTCGGGGTGGCGGCCGCAGATTGTCTTGCTGGAAAGAGCCAATAAATTGGCCGGCGCGATGCCTTTGTTCCTGAAATCGCACTCCTACGGAGAGTACGTCTTCGACTGGGCCTGGGCGGACGCCTACCGGCGCCACGGCCTGGAGTACTACCCCAAGCTGCTGTGCGCAGTCCCCTTCACCCCCGTTACCGGCCCGCGCCTGCTCGCGGCGAACGACGCGGACCGCAAGATGCTCGCCGCCGCAGCCCTGGAAATGGCGCGCGACGTCTCCTCGCTGCATGTTCTTTTCCCGACCGCGCCGGAAGCCGTCCTGATGCAGGATGCCGGCATGCTGCTGCGCCGAACGGTCCAGTTCCACTGGCAAAACGACGCCGGCCAAGGATATGCGGATTTCGAAGATTTCCTCGCGCGCATGACGCGGCACCGGCGCAAGGTGATCCGCCAGGAGCGGCGCCGGGTGCACGCGGCGGGGGTCACGTTCCGCTGGCTGCGCGGCGCCGAGATCGAGCGCGGGCATTGGGCGTTTTTCGAGCGCTGCTACCGGCGCACCTATGCCGCGCACCGCTCGAGCCCCTACCTGAACCTGGAATTTTTCCTGCGGCTCGGCGCCACGCTGCCGCAGCACTGCCTGATGATCCTCGCCGAGCGAGCGGGCAGGCCCATCGCGGCGACTTTGAATCTGCTCAGTGAAAATAAGATCTTTGGAAGATATTGGGGAGCGCAGGAACACATTCCACTGCTGCACTTCGAGTGCTGCTACTACCAGGGGATCGAATACGCGATCGCCCACCGGTTGCAGTTCTTCGAGGGCGGCGCCCAGGGCGAGCACAAGCTTTTCCGCGGCTTGCTGCCGGTCGAGACCTATTCCACGCACTGGCTCGCGCAGCCGCGGTTTGCACGCGCCATCGCAGACTACCTGGCGCGCGAGAGCGCCGGCGTCGCGCGCTATGTGGACGAGCTGAACGAGCATTCCCCCTTCAGGGGCTGATCCTATAATTGTTCTTCAGGGCGAAGAACCAGGGAGAAGCAATGAGGTTGCAAGGCAAGGTCGCAATCATAACGGGCGCCGGCAGCGGCTTCGGCGAAGGCATCGCGCGGCGCTTCAGCGAGGAGGGCGCGCGGCTTGTCGTCGCTGATATCGATGCAAGAAACGGCAATCGGGTCGCGGCCGAACTGAATGCCGCATTCATTCAGGCCGACGTCACCAAAGGGGCGGACTGGGCGCGCCTGGTCGCCGAAACCACCGCGAAATTCGGCCGGCTCGACGTCGTCGTGAACAACGCCGGCTGGACCCACCGCAAGAAGCCCTACCTGGAAGTCACCGAGGCCGAATTCGACAAGGTCTACGCGGTCAACGTGAAGAGCATCTACCTGTCGGCGATCCACGCCGTGCCGGTGTTCCGCAGACAGGGCGGCGGCGCCTTCGTCAACATCGCATCGACCGCGGGCGTGCGCCCGCGCCCGGGGCTCACGGTCTACAACAGCTCGAAGGGCGCGGTGGTCCTGATGTCGCGCTCGATGGCCGGCGAGTTCGGTGTCGACGGGATCCGGGTCAACTGCGTCAATCCGGTGTTCAGTCCCGCAACCGGCTTGTCGGCGGAATTCGCCGGCGGCGCGCTCACCGAGGAAGCGAAGCAGCGCTTCCTCGCCACCATTCCGCTCGGCCGGTTCTCCACCGCGCGCGACGTCGCGAACGCCTGCCTTTACCTCGCTTCCGATGACGCCGCCTTCATCAGCGGCGTGTGTATCGAAGTGGACGGCGCCCGCTCGGTCTAAATGCCGTCATTCCCGCGCAAGCGGGGATCCATGTGGGTCCCCGCTTTTGCGGGGACGACGGCGCCGGGATGTACTATTTCTTCGCGCGCTGCTTGTCGTGCTTTTCGCGCGCAATGCGCCGGCTCTCGCGGTCCTGCGCCTTCTCGATCCGGGCACGCTCGCGGGCCGTGACCTTGCCATCCGCAACCGCCTTGCCTTCCGCCTTCTGGATGCGTGCCTGGCCTTTCTCGAGGCGCGCCGCCTCCTTCCGATTGAGCTGACCCGATTTCACGCCCTGGTCGATGCGCTGCTGCTGGTTCTTCTGGCGCTGGTCGATGCGCTGCGTGCTGGTGGTCTGCGCGAGCGCCGGAAGTGCGAGCGCGGCAAACACTGCGGCGGTGACGAATTTCATGCTTTTCATGTGAGTACCCCTTTTCTGATCGATTGAAATGATGCTGCAATGCGGGTAACGCACCAAGGCGACGGCGGTAAACGCCAAGATGTAACGGCCTGTTACCGAAAGCCGGGGCCGATGCGATCGAGCGCGTCGGTCACCAGGCAATCGGCGCCGAGGGCGAACATCTGCCGCGCGATTTCGGGCTCGTTCACGGTCCAGAGCAGGATCGCGAAGCCCGCGCCGTGGATTTCGGCCGCGAGCTTTTCCGTCAGGGATTTGTAGTTGCAGTGCAGCGCGACGCACCCGAGCCGGTGCATCGTGTCGCGCCAGTCCTCCGGCACTTTGTCCACCAGATAGCCGCGCGGCAGCTCGGGCGCGGCACCGCGCGCCGCTTCGAGCGCTCCGGTCGAGAACGAGGACAGCACCGGCGGCAGCGCCGCGCCGCGCCAGAGCTCGCGCGCGAGCGGCGCGACCGCCTCTCCGGTAGCGCGCTCATGGCCCTTCGCCGGCTTGATCTCGACGTTTGCCCACACGCCCAGCTCGCGGCACAACCGCCCCGCCTGCTCGAATTTCGGAATGCTTTCACCTTTTTCTGTCCTGAAACGCGAAATTTCCGGGTAGGTCATCTGCGGCACCTCGCCGCGCCCATCGGTGGTGCGCTCGAGCGACTCGTCGTGGATCAGCACCGGCGTGCCGTCGCCGGCCAGCATGACGTCGAACTCGACGCCCTTGAAGCCGAGCGACGCGCCGTGCCGGATCGCGCCCAGCGTATTTTCGGGGGCCAGCGCGCCGCCGCCGCGATGCGCGACGATTCTGGGATACGGCCAGCTCATTGTTCGATGCGCTTGCCGCTCGCGGGGTCGAACCAGTGCGCCTGTGCAGGGTCGTAGCGCACGGCGAGGTGGCCGGCGCGCGCATCCACCGACTGGTGCAGCCGCACCGCGACGCGCGCGCCGGCACCATTGGCGCCGAGGTGCCCGTAAACCAGCGTGTCGCTGCCGAGCGGCTCGATCAGGTCGACATCCACTGTCATCATCGCTTCGCCCCGGCCGCAGGGCGCCAGGTGCTCCGGCCGCACGCCAAGCAGCGCATCGCGCCCCTCGCGCTTCGACGGAATCAAGTTCATCGGCGGCGAGCCGATGAAGCCGGCGACGAAGGTGGTGGCGGGTTTGGCGTAGATCTCGAGCGGCGCGCCGATCTGTTCGGCGCGCCCGGCATTCATCACGATCATCCGTTGCGCGAGCGTCATCGCCTCGACCTGGTCGTGGGTGACGAAAAGGCTGGTCGTCCCCAGGCGCCGGTGCAGCGCCTGCAGCTCGGCGCGCATCTGCACGCGCAGCTTGGCGTCCAGGTTCGACAGCGGCTCGTCGAACAGGAACACCTGCGGCTCGCGCACGATGGCGCGGCCCATGGCGACGCGCTGGCGCTGGCCGCCCGAGAGCGCGCGCGGCTTGCGTTCCAGAAATTTCTCCAGTTCCAGAATGTCTGCCGCTTTCTGGACTCTCACGGAAATTTCTTCCTTCGAAAGGCCCCGGATGCGAAGCCCATACGCCATGTTGTCGTACACGCTCATGTGCGGATAGAGCGCGTAGTTCTGGAACACCATGGCGATGTCGCGGTCCTTGGGCTCGAGGTTGTTGACCACGCGGCCGCCGATCGCGATTTCGCCCGCCGAGATCGTCTCCAGCCCCGCCACCATGCGCAGCAGCGTCGACTTGCCGCAGCCCGAGGGCCCGAGGATGACGATGAACTCGCCGTCCTCGATCTCCATCGAGACGCCGTGGATCACCTGCAGCTCGGCGGTGTAGCTCTTGCGAACATCCCTGAACGATACGGCGGCCATCAGCAGTCGCTCATTTTTCCGTTTCGACGAGTCCCTTGACGAACCATTTCTGCATCAGCACCACCACCAGCGCCGGCGGCAGCATCGCCAGGATCGCGGTGGCCATGATCAGGTTCCATTCGTTCGCCGCGTCACCGCCGACCAGCATGCGGCTGATGCCGATCACGGCCGTATACATCGATTCCTCGCTGGTGATCAGCAGGGGCCACAGGTACTGGTTCCAGCCGTAGATGAACTGGATCACAAAAAGCGCGGCGATACTGGTTTTCGACAGCGGCAGCAGCACGTCCCGGAAGAAACGCATCGGCCCGGCGCCATCCACGCGCGCGGCCTCCGCGAGTTCGTCGGGCACCGTCATGAAGAACTGCCGGAACAGGAACGTAGCGGTGGCCGAGGCGATCAGCGGCACCGTCAGGCCGGCGTACGTATTCAGCATCCCCAGGTCCGAGACCACCTTGAAGGTCGGGATGATGCGCACCTCCACCGGCAGCATCAGCGTGATGAAGATCATCCAGAAAAAGAAATTCCTGAGCGGGAAGCGGAAGTAGACGATGGCGAACGAGGCGATGATCGAGATGGTGATTTTGCCGATGGCGATGGCGAGCGCCATCACCGTGCTGTTGAACAGCATCGTCGAGACCGGCGCCTTGGAGCCGGTGGTCCCTCCCGCGGCCAGCACCTGCGAATAGTTGGCGAGGAACTGGTCTCCCGGGACCAGCGGCATCGGCACCGACATGATCTCTTCCAGCCTCAGCGTCGAGGCGACGAAGGTCACGTACAGCGGGAAAGCGACCGCTGCGACACCGAGCAGCAGCACCGCGTGCGTGAACAGCGTCAGCCAGGGCCGGTTTTCGACCATCAGTTCGCGCGCCGCGCGGCGGCCATCAGTACTGCACCTTGCGCTCGACGAAGCGGAACTGGATCACGGTGAGCGTGATGACGATGAACATCAGGATCACCGACTGCGCCGAGGAGCCGCCGAGATCGGCCGCCTTGACCCCGTCGTAGTAGACCTTGTAGACGAGGATCTGGGTCGCCTGCGCCGGGCCGCCCTGGGTGGTCGCATCGATCACGCCGAAGGTGTCAAAAAAGGCGTACACGATGTTGACGACCAAGAGGAAGAACGTGGTCGGCGAAAGCAGGGGGAACACGATGGTCCAGAAGCGGCGCGCCGGGCCCGCGCCATCGATTGCCGCCGCCTCGATGAGCGACTTCGGGATCGACTGCAATCCGGCGAGGAAGAACAGGAAGTTGTAGGAAATCTGCTTCCACACCGAGGCCATCACCACCAGCAGCATGGCCTGGTCGCCCTGGATGATCCAGTTCCAGTCGACACCCATGCCCTTCAATACGTAGGTGACGATGCCGATCGAAGGCGCAAACATGAATGCCCACAGCACGCCCGCGATAGCCGGGGCGACGGCGTAAGGCCAGATGAGCAGTGTCTTGTAGGCGAGCGCGCCGCGCAGCACGCGGTCGGCCATGGTCGCGAGCAGCAGCGAGATCGCAATCCCTGAGAACGCGACCAGCACGCTGAACACCGCGGTGGTGCGGAACGAGCCGAGGTAGTGCTCGTCGGCGAACAGGGCTTCGAAATTCTGCAGGCCGACGAACTCGGTATGCAGGCCGAACGCGTCCTGCAACTGGAACGCGAACCACACCGCCTGCACCGCCGGCCAGAAAAAGAAAACGATGGTGATCGCGATCTGGGGCGCGAGCAGCGCGTACGGCAGCCACGCCGAGCGGAAGACTACGCGTTTCTCCATCTGGAAAAGGAAGGGGCGCCGAAGCGCCCCTCCGTCCTCAGCCGGTTACTTGTTGGCTGCCTGGAACTTCCTCAGGATGTCGTTGCCGCGCTTGACCGCGTCATTCATCGCGGTTTTGGCGTCCTTCTTGCCCGCGAATACCGACTCCATCTCCTCCTCGATCACCTCGCGGCCCTGCACGAAGTTGCCAAAGCGCAGGCCCTTCGAGTTCGCCGTCGGCGTCTTGTTGGTGAGCTGCCTTACCGTCAGTTCGGCGCCCGGCTCCTTGTCGTAGTAGCCGGACTTGCGCGTCAGCTCGAAGGCGGCGAGCGTGATCGGCACGTAGCCGGTGCCGGTATGCCATTCCATCTGGATCTCGGGCTGCGACAGGAAGGCGAGGAACTTGGCCACGCCCTTGTACTCGTCGGGCTTCCGGTTCTTGCTCGCCATCACCCAGAGCGAGGCTCCGCCGATGATCGAGTTCTGCGGCGCGCCCTTGACATCGTCGTGATACGGAAGGAAGTGGACCGACCACTCAAACTTGGCGGCTTTCCTGATCCCCGCCTGGGCGCTCGCGCTGCCGGTGAACATGGCGCACTCGCCGCTCCCGAACTTGGCGTCGCCCTGGTTGGTGCGGCCGGCGTAGGTGAACAGGCCCTTCTTCGCCATGTCGCCGAGCATCGCAATCTGGCGCACGTGCAGCGGCGAATTGATCGTGAACTTGGTGTCCAGGCCGCCCATGCCATTCTGCATGGTGCCGATCGGCACGTTGTGCCAGGCGCTGAAGTTCTCGATGTGCACCCAGGACGGCCAGGAGGTCGTGTAGGGACAGGCGTGGCCGGCGGCCTTCAGCTTCTCGGCGGTCGCCACCAGTTCCTTCCAAGTCTTCGGCGCTGCGGGCTCGAGGCCGGCCTTCTTGAGCGCATCCTTGTTGATGTAGAACAGGGCCGTCGAACTGTTGAAGGGCAGCGACAGCATGTTGCCTTTCATGTCCGTGTAGTAGCCCGCCACCGTCGGCAGGTAGGCTTTCGGCTCGAACGGTTCCTTGGCGTTTTTCATCACCGTAGCGACCGGCACGATGGCGCCCTTCGCCGCCATCATGGTAGCCGTGCCCACCTCGAACACCTGCAGGATGTGCGGCGCGTTGCCGGCACGGAATGCGGCGATCGCCGCGGTCATCGACACCGGGTACTGTCCCTTGTAGGTGGCGACGACCTTGTAGTCCTTCTGGCTCGCGTTGAACTTGGTCGCGAGCTCGTTGACCCGATCGCCGAGCGCGCCGCCCATCGAATGCCACCACTGGATTTCGGTCTGCGCGTGGGCGTTCGCGCCGAACAGGCCCAGGCCCGACATTGCTATGACCAGCATCTTGATTCTCATGGTATTTCCCCTTGGATAATCTCGATCAGACGCTGCGAGTATAGCCAAACCGGATGAAGGATATGCGACCTATTTTGCGTTCGGCGCGGGTTTCGGGCCGCGGGGCGTGCGCGCCGGCACGCCGGGCTCCGCCCCGGCGCGGTGTTCGCGTTCGAACTTGCGCAGCAGCAGGTCGCCGCGCTCGGCCGCGCGGTCGAGCGCGAGCTTCGGCGCCACCCTGCCGTCCCATACGCTCTCGAGCTCCTCTTCGAGTATCGTCCGGATCTGCTGGAACTCGCCCAGCCGAATCCCGCGCGACTCGCGCGTCGGCTGGTTGAGCAGCAGCTGCCGGATCGCGATTTCATGTCCGGGGTGGTCCTTGTAGAAACCCGACTTCGCGGTGAGATCGAAGGCGGCGCGCGTTACCGGTACATAGCCGGTGCGCTGGTGCCACTCGGCCTGCACCTCGGGCCGCGCCAGCCAGGCGAGGAACTTCGCGACGCCGCGATACTCGGCGGTTTTCTTCCCGGCAAGCACCCACAAGCCGGCGCCGCCGATCATCGAATGATGCGGCGCGCCGCGGATGTCGTCGTAATGCGGCAGCTGCGCGACGCCGAAATCGAATTTCGCCTCGCGGCGCAGGTCGGCGTAGCTCGAGGAGGCCGCGGTGACCATCGCGCACTCGCCTTTTGCAAAGCGCCGCTCGCCCTCGATGCGCCGCCCGCTGTAGGTGAAGTAACCCGAGCGCGACCAGGACGACAGCATCGAGACGTGCCGCACCATGAGGTGCGTATTGAAAATCAGCTTCGCGTCCAGGCCGCCGAGCCCGTTCTCCCTGGTGGCGAAGTCCTGGTTGTGCCAGGTGCTCATGTTCTCGATCAGCACCCAAGAGGGCCAAACCGTGGTGTAGACGCATTCGTATCCCGCCGTGACGAGCTCGCCCATCGCCTTGGGCATCTCGTACCAGGTCTTGGGCGGTTTTTCCGGGTCGAGCTTCGCCTTGCGGAAGGCGTCCTTGTTGTAGAACAGGATCGGCGTCGAGACATTGAACGGCAGCGCGAGCAGCTGCCCGGCGCCGTCGGCGAAATAACCCGCCACCGCGGGCAGGAAGGATTTCGTTTCGATGCGCTCGCCATTCTCGGCGAGCAGCTGCGCCAGCGGCCGCACCGCGCTCTTCGCGGCCATCATGTGCGCGGTGCCGACCTCGTATACCTGCACCAGGTGCGGGCCGTCGCCCGCGCGCTGCGCCGCGAGCGCGCCGATCATCGTGTCCTCGTAGCTGCCCTTGTGCTCGCCCGCGATCCGGAAATCCTTCTGCGAATCGTTGAAGCGCTGCAGCAGCGCGTCGAGCTCGATGCCCAGCGCCCCGCCCATCCCGTGCCAGAACCGGATCTCCTGCTGCGCATGCGAGGTACCGGGATGCAGCGTGAAAAGAAAAACCATCAGCAACGCGGCAATCGGCATGGGAACGGGGACGCGGATCATGAACCGATAATTGTATGATGCCCGCAATGAACGCGATTCAGGATCTGTCTGCGGCGGAAATTGCGGCGCAGTATGCGCTCGCTGCGCTGTCGCCGGTCGAGGTCACGCGCGCTTGCCTGGAACGCATCGCGGCCTGCGAAACGAAACTCAATGCGATGTACCGCATCGATCGGGAAGGATCGCTCAGCGCGGCGCGCGCCTCCGAGACCCGCTGGCGCGCAAAGCGGCCGCTGTCGCCGCTCGACGGCGTGCCGGTCACCATCAAGGAAAACCTCTACACCAAGGGCGACCCGGCGCCGATCGGCACGCGCGCCAATGACGATGCGCCGCCGCAGACGGCGGATGCGCCGCCCCCGGCACGGCTGCGCGAGGCCGGATGCGTGATTCTCGGCAAGACCACGATGCCGGATTTCGGCATGCTGTCCTCGGGACTCTCGAGCATTCACGGCGTGACGCGCAATCCCTGGCGGCTTGACCGCAACACCTCCGGATCCAGTTCCGGCGCGGGCGCAGCCGCCGCGGCCGGCTACGCGCCGCTGCACCTCGGCACCGACATCGGCGGCTCGCTGCGCTTGCCGGCGACGCATTGCGGCATCTTCGCGCTCAAACCGAGCCACGGCCGCGTGCCGACCTGGCCGCCCTACATCGGGCGCGTCGCCGGGCCGATGACGCGCGCCGTCAGCGACAGCGCGGCGATGATGAACCTGCTGGCGAGGCCGGATGCGCGCGACTTCATGAGCTTGCCGTACCAGGCGACGGATTTCTCCGACATCGACGGACTGAAACTCAAGGGGTTGCGCATCGGCTTTCTCCCGGACATGCGCGTGGGCCTGCCGGTGCATCCGGAGGTGCGCGCCGCCGCCATCGCCGCGGCCAACGCACTCGAATCCGCCGGGGCCCGTGTCGAGGAAATGAAATCCTTTCTTACGCCGGAGATGTTTGACGGTTGGTGGCGGTTTTTCGAAGCCCGCTCCGGCAATGACCTCGCGCAGCTCGCGCCCGAAAAGCGCGCCAGGGTGCTGCCTTTCATCGTCGAATGGTGCAGCTGGCGCGCGCGCGATTTCAGCGGCCGGGAGGTCATTCGGGCGTTCGGCATGATCATGCAGATGCGCGAAGCCGCGGTGGCCGCGTGCGAGCCTTACGACTTCGTGATCTCGCCGACCTCGCCGATCCTTCCCTACGACGCCGAACTGCCCGCGCCCAACAACGACCCGCACGACGCGCTGCCGCACATCGCCTTCACCGTGCCGTACAACATGTCGGAGCAGCCCGCGGCGTCGCTCAACTGGACCTTCAGCGGGGACGGTCTGCCCGGAAAGGACGGGCCGCTGCCCGTGGGCATCCAGGTGATCGGAAAGCGTTTCGACGATCTCGGGGTGCTCAGGCTTTGCCGCGTGATGGAGCAGCTGCGGCCCCCGCAGAGCGCGTGGCCCGCTATTTAGTTTTCTTCTCGGCGGCGAAGGCCTGCACGCTCTGCAGGTGCGCTGCGTGGACCCGCTTGAGAATTGCGGGCCACTCGCTTTCCGGAAGCAAGAGTTCACCCGGATCGGTGCCCGCCGAGGCGGCGGCGACTTTTCCGTACCGCGTGATCCAGCGCTGGTCGTAGTCGCGCGGGTTGCTCGAATCCCAGTCGATCGCTTTCTGCGCCAGCCCGACGAGGCGCTCGCGCCGGTAGAACTGGTTCTTGACCAGCTCGGGGGAAAGGCGCTTCCTGAGCTCGAGCAGGCCGGCCTGCGCGCTCTTGTCCCGGCAGCGCAGCGCGTCGTAGACCGCGCGCAGGCGCCCGACGTGATACCAGAAGATCGCGTTTTCGGAATCATCCTCGGCCAGCGCGTTGGCCAGCGCGTAGAGGACCGGCGGCATGTACGACGAGGGCGCCCGGAGCACTTCCCGGATGGCCATTCTCCTCTCGCTGCCGGAGCTGGCGCTCAGCCGCCGGATCATCAGCTCCGCGGGCCGCATGTCGATGCTGGCGTAGACGCCGCGGAACTCGACCGGCGCACCCCTGGCGGGCGCGCTCTGCGCCAAAGCCTGCGCGGGCGCAACCAGAGTGATGCACAGCAACAGCCAGAGCCTCGCCATGGACGGTTACCCTTTTTCTCTTTTCCGGACCGCCAAGGATACCTGCACGCGGCACCGCGTAAAATTCGCGGTTATGGATCGACTCGAGCAAGCCGCAATCAATGTCCCGGGGGTGGAGGTAAGGGTCATCGAGCGCTGCGCTTCCACCAACGCGGTGCTGATGGCGGAGAGATCCGGCCATCCGGTGCTGCTCGCGGCC
>Ga0154760_1025_pt3 | contig 18759 bp, 19 predicted proteins | sample Rifle2008BG16ft_FD_105768 | JGI IMG/M metagenome (GOLD analysis project Ga0154760, IMG submission 105768) | Betaproteobacteria bacterium RBG_16_66_20
CCGTCGCCCGAGCCGGCGCCCGCGACCGAGCCGACGCCGCGCTCGCGCGAGGCGCTGCGCGAGCGGGGCAGGGGAGAGCGGCAACCATGAAGGCGTTGGGTCCGATCCTCGCCGCGTTCGCCGCGGTCCTGGTGCTGGCGAGTTCCGCGCTGTTCACCGTGGACCAGCGCCAGAATGCGATCGTGTTCCAGCTCGGTGAAGTCAAGGACGTCGTCACCAAGCCGGGACTGTACTTGAAGTGGCCGCTGCTGCAGAACGTGCGCCACTTCGACATGCGCATCCTCACCTTCGACGATCCCGAGCCGCTGCGCTTCATCACCTCGGAGAAAAAGCCGGTGCTGGTGGATTCCTTCGTCAAGTGGCGCATCATCGACGTCAAGCAGTACTACGTCTCGGTGCAGGGCGACGAGTTGCGTGCCGCCACGCGCCTGAAGCAGACCATTTCGGGGGGGCTGCAAGCCGAGTTCGGCAGCCGCACCGTGCACGACGTGGTGTCCGGCGAGCGCGACAAGATAATGGCCGACGTGCGCGACAAGGCCGACCAGGACCTGCGGCGCATCGGCGTCGAGATCGTGGACGTGCGCCTGAAGCGCGTCGACCTGCCGCAGGAAGTCAGCGAGTCGGTTTACCGCCGCATGGAGGCGGAACGCAAGCGCGTCGCGAACGAGCTGCGTTCGACCGGTTCCGCGGAAGCCGAGCGCATACGGGCGGATGCCGAGCGCCAGCGCGAGGTGATCCTCGCCGAGGCCTATCGCGACGCGCAGAAGATCAAAGGCGAGGGCGATGCCAAGGGCGCCGGCATCTACGCGCAGGCGTTCTCGCAGAACGCGGAGTTCTATTCCTTCTACCGCTCGATGGAGGCCTACCGGTCGAGCTTCAAGGGCAAGTCGGACCTGCTGCTGGTCGAGCCGAACTCGGATTTCTTCCGCTACCTGAAGGACGCCTCCGGCAAGGTCGGCGGCAAGAAATAATGGGCCATGGGCACCACCCTACTGATGGCGCTCGCCCTGATGCTGGTCATCGAGGGACTGCTCCCGTTCCTCGCGCCTAACCTCTGGCGCGAGACCTTCCGGCGCCTGATGCAGCTGTCCGACGGGCAGATCCGGTTCTTCGGCCTGACCTCGATGCTGGCCGGATTGTTCCTGCTGTTTCTTTCCAGACTCTAGGGGACCTTGCCATGCGCTGGCTGCTTCCGGAGCACATCGAGGACATCCTGCCCGACGAGGCGCTGCGCATCGAGACTCTGCGCCGCCGCATTCTGGATTTGTTCATGGAAAAGAAATTTGAACTTGTCATGCCGCCGCTCGTCGAGTTCACGGATTCGCTCCTCACCGGCACCGGGCACGACCTCGACCTGCGCACCTTCAAGCTGGTGGACCAGCTCTCGGGCCGGATGATGGGCGTGCGCGCCGACATCACGCCGCAGGTGGCGCGCATCGACGCGCACCTGTTGAACCGCAAGGGAGTGACCCGCCTGTGCTACTGCGGCAGCGTGCTGCACGCGCGCCCGGCGGGCCCCGGGGCGACGCGCGAGCCGATCCAGATCGGGGCCGAAATCTACGGCCATGCCGGAATCGCGAGCGACCTCGAGATCCAGGGGCTGCTGTGCCGGGCGCTCGCGGCCGCCGGCGTCAAAGGTGCGCGCATGGATGTCGGGCACGTGGCGGTGTTCCGCTCCCTGGTGCAGGCGGCCGGGACAGGCGCCGGGCTGGAAGGGGATCTTTTCGAGGCCCTGCAGAAGAAAGATCTGCCCTCGCTCAAGGGGCTGACCAGGAAGCTCGATGCGAAAACGCGCGCTGCGCTTCTGCTCCTGCCCGAGCTTTACGGGGATTGTTCGGTTCTGGAAGTCGCAGGCAAGAAACTGCCAAGACTTCCGGAACTTCAAAAAGCTCTCAGCACCCTTCGGGCGCTCTCGGATGCCTGCCCGATCCCGGTGAGCTTCGACCTCGCCGAGCTGCGCGGCTACCACTACCACTCCGGCGTCGTGTTCGATGCCTACTGCGACGGGGTCAGCGGTGCGGTCGCCAGGGGCGGGCGCTACGACGAGGTCGGCAAGGCGTTCGGCCGGCCGCGGCCCGCGACCGGGTTCTCGATCGAACTGAGGAGCCTTGCTGCGGCTGTGAAACCGAAGAAAAAGAAAAAATGAAGGACATCGCACGCAACGTCGTCGTCATCGGCACCCAGTGGGGCGACGAGGGCAAGGGCAAGCTCGTCGACTGGCTCACCGACCGCGCCCAGGGCGTGGTGCGCTTCCAGGGCGGCCACAATGCCGGCCATACCCTGGTGATCGGCTCGAACAAGACCGTGCTGCACCTGATTCCATCCGGCATCCTGCGCGGCAACGTCGATTGCTACATCGGCAACGGCGTGGTGCTGTCGCCGCAGGCGCTGGTGCAGGAGATGGACGAACTGGAGGCGGCCGGGGTCGCAGTCGCGAAAAGGCTGCGGATCTCCGAGGCCTGCCCGCTGATCCTGCCCTACCACGTCGCGATCGACCAGGCGCGCGAGACCGCGAAGGGCGGCGCCAACAAGATCGGCACCACCGGGCGGGGCATCGGCCCGGCCTACGAGGACAAGGCGGCGCGCCGCGCCATCCGCCTGCAGGACCTGCTGAAGCCGGTGCGCTTCGCCGACAAGCTGCGCGAGCTACTCGATTTTCATAATTTTGTTCTTGAGAAGTATTACGGGCAAAAACCTTGTGAACTGAAAAAAATCCTGGACGAAACGCTTGCCCTCGCGCCGCGCATCGCGCCGCTGGTGGCCGACGTGCCGCGCGCGCTCTACGAGGCGAACCGCGAGGGCAAGAACCTGCTGTTCGAGGGCGCGCAGGGCTCGCTGCTCGACATCGACCACGGCACCTATCCGTTCGTCACCTCCTCCAACTGCGTCGCGGGCGCGGCTGCGGCGGGCGCGGGCGTCGGCCCGCAGCACCTGCATTACGTGCTCGGCATCACCAAGGCCTACACCACGCGCGTCGGCGAAGGTCCGTTTCCGACCGAGCTGTCGGACAACGTCGGCGAGCGCCTGCGCCAGCGCGGCCAGGAGTTCGGCGCCACCACCGGGCGGCCGCGGCGCACCGGCTGGTTCGACGCGGCGGCGATGAAGCGTTCGATCCAGCTGAACGGCGTCTCCGGGCTGTGCATCACCAAGCTCGACGTGCTCGACGGCGCCGAATCCCTCAAGATCTGCGTCGGCTACAAGGTGGAGGGAAAAGTCAGCGACATCCTGCCGGTAGGCGCCGAGGAACTGGCGCTGTGCCTGCCGGTTTACGAGGAAATGCCCGGCTGGCGCGAGAGCACCGTCGGCGTGAAGGCGCACCACGGATTGCCCAGGGCCGCGCGCGACTACCTCGCGCGCATCGAGGCGCTCTGCGGCGTGCCGATCGACCTGATCTCCACCGGCCCCGAGCGCGACGAAACCATCGTCCGGCGCCACCCGTTCGACGCATCCTGAAGCAGGTTTGCGTTTCCTTTCGTTCCGTTTCCGGTGGCAGCGGCGCAGGATCTAGTCATCGAGCATGACGCGCTCTACCGCGCCTGACAGGGTCGCATCACCGATCGATATGAACAGGTGGCGGTCGGTTACCGAGAGGTCGAACGCGGTCCGGCGCTCCAGGTGCCGCGCGAGGCCGGCGATGATTTCGCGGTCGATCGCGTACAGCTCCAGCGCCTCGGCGCGGTGGATCCTTTCGCCGGCGAGCTGGCGCTGCAGCTGCGCCGGGTCCTTGTGGGTATAAACAACGACGCGCGGCGCGGCCTTGGCGGCCTTGTGCAGGCGCGCCGCATCGGGCGAGCCGATGTCGATCCAGGCCTTGAGCGCCCCGGTCAGGTCGCGCACCGAGAGCGCCGGCTCCTCCGGGTCGGAAATGCCGCGCGAGAAGCCGATGCCCTCGGCGAACTCCAGGCAGTAGGCGAGCACGCGCGTGAGGAGGTATTCCTCCGATTCCGACGGATGCCGCGCGACCTTGAGTGCCAGCGCTTGATACACGCCGCGATCGGCGTCCGAAAGCTGAATCGAGAAGTTGTAGATTGTCGCGCTGAGCGCCACCGGAAATCCTGCAAACGCGACGCTCGGATGGATTAAACTACTGGTGCCGAGGAAGGGACTCGAACCCCCACAGTGTTGCCACCGCATGGACCTGAACCATGTGCGTCTACCAATTCCGCCACCTCGGCAAGGGGGCGGATTTTAGAGTCCCCGACCATCCATGTCAAAGAAGAAACACGCAAAATCCACTCGGCAGACCGCCGCGCCATCCGATTCCTGCGGCGAGGATATCCTCGCCGCGCTCGAGCGCGCCGGCGCGCCGCTGACGCGCAAGGAACTGATGGCAGGCCTCGCCGGCATCGACCGCGCACGCGTCGGCATTGACCGCGCACGCGCGGTGTTCGAAGCGTCGCTCGCGGAACTGGAGAAGTCCGGCCGGGTGGTGCAGAACCGCGCCGGCAGTTTCCTCGCCGCCAGGCGCATCGCGGTGATCGCGGGGCGCATCGAGGGCCATCGCGACGGCCACGGCTTCCTGGTCCCGGACGACGGCGGACCGTCCGTCTTCCTGCCGCCCGCCGAGATGCGCCAGGTGCTGCACGGCGACCGTGCCGCGGTGCGCGTCAGCGGGCAGGATCCGCGCGGCCGGCCCGCGGGCACGATCGTGGAAGTGCTCTCGCGCAGCAATCGCCGCATCGTCGGCCGGCTGCACAGGGAACACGGCGTGCTGTTCCTCGTGCCCGAGGACCGGCGCATCGCGCTGGACATCCTGATCCCGCCGGACCAGACCGGGCAGGGCAAGCCGGGCCAGGTGGCGACGGTCGAGCTGGTGGCGCAGCCCTCCAAACATGCGCAACCGATCGGGCGCGTCGCCGAGGTGCTCGGCAACTACACCGATCCCGGCATGGAAATCGAGATCGCGCTGCGCAAGTTCGACCTGCCGCACGAGTTCTCGAAAAAGGCACTGGCGCTCGCGCGCGCGATGCCGGACCAGGTCCGGCCCGAGGACAGCAAGGGCCGCAGGGACTTGAGGGACCTGCCGTTCGTCACCATCGACGGCGAAACGGCGAGGGATTTCGACGACGCGGTGCACGCGGTGCGCGAGCCGGCCGGAAAGGATGCGGGCTTCCGCCTGCGCGTCGCGATCGCCGATGTCAGCCACTACGTGCGCCACGGCGATGCGCTGGATAGCGAGGCGCGCGAGCGCGGCACCTCGGTCTACTTCCCGCGCCGCGTGATCCCGATGCTGCCGGAGAAGCTCTCCAACGGGCTGTGCTCGCTCAATCCGGAGGTCGACCGTCTCGCGATGGTCTGCGACATGGCGATCACGCCGGCGGGGAAGGTCGCACGCTACGAATTCTATGCGGCGGTGTTCCGCTCCCATGCACGGCTGACGTACACCGCCGTTTGGGAAATGATTTCGAAAGGGAAAGCGAACCAGAATCTGCAAACCCTGCATGAAGTCTACAAAGCCCTGTCGCAGGAGCGCAACCGCCGCGGCGCGATCGATTTCGAGTCCGTGGAGACGAAGATGGAGTTCGACCCGCACGGCAAGATCCTGCGCATCGTCCCCGAGCCGCGCAACGAGGCCCACCGGCTGATCGAGGAATGCATGCTGGCGGCGAACGTCTGCGCCGGAGGGTTCCTCGCCGGGCGCGCGCATCCGGTCCTGTACCGGGTGCACGACGTGCCGGCGCCGGAGAAAGTGTCCGCGCTGCGCGACTTCCTTGCCGAGCTCGGGCTGAAGCTGCCCGGAGGGGAGAAACCCGAACCCAAGGACTACGCGCAGATCCTCGCGAAGATCAAGCCGCGGCCGGATTTTTCCCTGTTGCAGACGATCCTGCTGCGCTCGCTCAAGCAGGCGGTCTATACGCCGGAGAACGTCGGCCACTTCGGGCTCGCGTACGACGCCTACGCGCACTTCACTTCGCCAATCCGCCGTTATCCGGATCTGCTGGTGCATCGAGCGATAAAAGCGCTGCTTTCAAATCAGGAATATTCCGGAATCGACTGGGAGGCAATTGGCCGGCATTGCTCGGAGACCGAGCGGCGCGCCGACGATGCGAGCCGCGATGTCGAGAACTGGCTCAAGTGCTTCTACATGCAGGACCACGTCGGCGGGATTTACGACGGCACCGTCACCGGCGTCACGGCCTTCGGCCTGTTCGTCATGCTGGACCAGTATTACGTCGACGGCCTGCTGCACATCTCCGAGCTCGGGCGCGACTACTTCCGCTTCGAGCCCACGCGCCACATGCTGCTCGGCGAACGCACCGGCAAGCGCTACCGGCTCGCCGACCGCATCAAGGTGAAGCTGGTGCGCGTCGACCTGGAGAGCCGCAAGATCGACCTCGTCCCTGCATGAGCCCGGAATGAACATGCGGCGCCAGCGTGAACCCCGAGTCGTGTTCGGCTTCCACGCGGTGCTCGCGCGGCTGCGCGCCGACCCGAAATCGGTAATCGAGATTTTCCTGGACGAAGGCCGCAACGACGCCCGCGGCAGGGATCTGGTCGCTGCGGCCGAGCGTAGCGGCGTGCGCCTGATGCGCGTTCCGACCAAGCGGCTTGACGGCTTCTACGGGGGCGGACGACATCAGGGCGTGGTTGCCAGGGTTGAAGTCAAAAGCGCCGTTGAAGATCTGGATCAGCTTCTCGAAACGATCGAAAAGCCCCTGTTGCTCGTTCTGGACGGGATTACCGATCCGCACAACCTGGGCGCCTGCCTGCGCGTGGCCAACGCTGCCGGCGCGCACGCCGTCGTTGCGCCGAAGGACAGGGCGGCGGGCATCAACCCGACCGTGTCCAAGGTGGCGAGCGGCGCGGCCGAGGTGACGCCCTATTTCATGGTGACCAATCTCGCGCGCACGCTGGCCGATCTCAAGGACAGGAACATCTGGATCGTCGGCTCTGACGAGCGCGCCGAAAAAAGTCTGTTCGAAGCGGACCTGCCGGATTCCATTGCCTGGGTCCTGGGCGCCGAGGGCGAGGGCATGCGCCGCCTGACGCGCGAGAGCTGCGACCTGCTGGCGCGCATCCCGATGGGAGGGCAGGTGGAGAGCCTGAATGTCTCGGTGGCGGCGGGTATTTGCCTGTTTGAATCGGTGCGCAGGCGTGCCTCATGACTACGCTCAAGGACAAAGTGCTCTTCGTTACGGGCGCGAGCCGCGGCATCGGCCTCGCGATCGCGCTTCGGGCTGCGCGCGACGGAGCGCGCGTCGCGATTGCGGCGAAGACGACAGAGCCGCACCCGAAATTGCAGGGAACGATTCATTCGGCGGCCGCGGAGATCCGGCAAGCCGGGGGCGAAGCCTTGCCGATCCAGTGCGACATCCGGATGGCGGACCAGGTGGAGGCGGCGGTCGCTCGAGCCGCCGGCGCATTCGGCGGCATCGACATCTGCATCAACAACGCTTCGGCAATCAGCCTGACCCCGACGCTCGAGACGCCGGTCAAGACATTCGATTTGATGAACCAGATCAACTATCGCGGCGCCTGGCTCGCGAGCCGCGCATGTTTGCCGCATCTTCTCAAAGCCGCGACGCCGCACATACTCAACCTTGCGCCGCCGCTCAACTTGAATCCGCGCTGGTTCGGCCCGCACACCGCCTACACGATCGCCAAGTACAACATGAGCTTGCTGGTGCTCGGCCTGGCCGAGGAATTGAAGGGCCGGGTCGCAGTCAACGCGCTTTGGCCGCAGACGACGATCGCCACCGCCGCGATCTGGAATCTGGGGGGCAAGGAACTGGTCAAGCACTGTCGCCAGCCGGAAATCATGGCCGATGCGGCGCACGCGATCCTGACCAAGGGCCTCGATCTGACGGGCAGATTCCTGATCGACGAGCAGGTGTTGCGTGGCGAGGGCGTCCAGGATTTCGCCCGCTATGCCAGTACGCCCGGCGAGCCTTTGAGGCGAGACCTCTTCCTCGACGCCTGAATCGCGGGCGTCATGATCCCGCTTGTGCATTACCCCGGAAATCCCATATAATCCGCGCCCTTGCGCTTTTTCGGAAGCGCCAATCCTTGCCGCACCGCTAACGCATGGCGGGTGGCTTACCCATAAGGAGATTCCCGGCATGCGGCATTACGAAATCTGTTTCATCGTCCATCCGGACCAGAGCGAGCAGGTGCCCGCGATGGTCGAGCGCTACAAGGGCATCGTCGCGGCGCGCAACGGCAAGGTGCATCGCCTGGAAGACTGGGGCCGGCGCCAGCTGTCGTACCCCCTCGCCAAGGTGCACAAGGCGCACTACGTCCTGATGAATATCGAGTGCGACGGCGAGACCATCAACGAGCTCGAGCATTCGTTCCGCTTCAACGACGCGGTACTGCGCCACCTCACGGTCAAGATGACCAAGGCGGTGGTCGATCCCTCCCCGATGATGAAGGAGGAGAAGTCCCGGTCGATGATGGAGCGGGCCGCGGACACGAGAAGCCCGGACGCGAGGCCCTCCGAGGTTCCAGCTGCGGCTCCGGCTCCAGCCGCAGTTTCGTCCGCGCCGGCTTGAGCGATCCCGCGAACCGGGTCGAGATCTCGGGCGTGGTCACCGGGTTGCAGGCGCTGCGGCACACGCCGGCCGGGGTTCCGGTCATCGAGTTCCGCCTCAAGCACGCCTCCGAGCGCGCCGAAGCCGGCGCCCTGCGCAAGGTGAATGCCGAAATCGACGCGGTCGCATTCGAAGCCCAGGCGCTGCTGCTCGCGGCCGGGTTTTCCAAGCCGGCGCTGGGGCGGCTGCTGAAGGCCGAAGGATTCTTGTGCGCCAAGAGCCGGCAATCGAAGAAGCCGGTGCTGCACGTAACCAATATCGAATTCATGTAAGGAGTTTGAGATGGCTCCACCGAGACGTGGCAAAGGCAAGTTCAAGGGCAAGGGCAAGGACAAGAAGGACCGGGGACAGCGGGCGCTGTTCCGGCGCCGCAAGTTCTGCCGCTTCACCGCCGAGAAGATCGAATGGGTCGATTACAAGGCGATCGACATCCTCAAGGATTTCATCAACGAGAACGGCCGCATCATCCCGGCGCGGATCACCGGCACCTCGGCGGGCTACCAGCGCCAGCTCTCGACCGCCATCAAGCGCGCGCGTTTCCTCGCGCTGATGCCGTACACCGACCTGCACTGAGGCATAGAGGAGAAATGCAGCCATGCAAGTGATCCTGATGGAGAAGCTGGCGAACCTCGGTGAACTGGGCGATGTGGTCAAGGTCAAGGACGGCTACGCGCGCAACTACCTGATTCCGCACGGCAAGGCCAAGCGCGCCACCGACGAGAACCTGAAGGCCTTCGAGTCGCGCCGCGCCGAGCTGGAGAAGGCGCAGGCGGCGGCGCTGGCGCAGGCGAAGGAACGCGGCGCCAAGCTGGACGGCCTGACGCTGAAAATCGCGCAGAAGGCGGGCGTGGACGGGCGGCTGTTCGGTTCGGTGACCAATTACGACATCGTCGAGGCGCTCAAGGCGCAGGGCATGGAGATCGAGCGCTCGCAGGTGCGCATGCCGGCCGGGCCGCTCAAGCAGGTGGGCGAGTTCCCGCTCCAGATCGCGCTCCACACCGACGTCGTGGTCACCATCACGGTTGCGGTGATTGGGGAAACCTGATTTGGATTAGACTGCGCGGATAATGGCTCGTGTCCCGCAGTCTCAGGCATTCCGCAGCGAGCCAGCTGATCCGCAGCTGCTCGCGCTGAAGGTCCCGCCGCACTCGGTCGAGGCCGAGCAGTCGCTGCTGGGCGGGCTGCTGCTCGACAACCAGGCGTTCGACAAGATCGCCGACCTGGTCGCGGCCGATGATTTCTACCGCGACGACCACCGCCGCATCTACCGCCACATTGCGCGCCTGATCGAGCAGGCCAAGCCGGCCGACGTGGTCACGGTCGCCGAATCGGTCGAGGCGAGCGAAGACAAGGACCGCGCCGGCGGCCCGGCCTACCTGGGGTCCCTCGCGCAGAACACCCCGAGCGCGCTCAACATCCGGCGCTACGCCGAGCTGGTGCGCGAGCGCTCGGTGCAGCGGCGCCTCGCCCAGGTCGCCACCGAGATCGCCGAATCCGCGCTCAGTCCCTCCGGCAAGGAGGTCGGCCAGCTGCTGGACGAGGCCGAATCCCGCATCCTGGAAGTGGGCGAGAAAGGGCAGCGCGGCACCCAGGGCTTCGAGGAGATCCAGCCGGTGCTCGCGCGCGTGTTCGAGCGCATCGACCACCTCTACCACCAGGAGAACAAGTCCGACGTCACCGGCGTGCCGACCGGCTTCGTCGACCTGGACGAGAAGACCGCCGGCCTGCAGCCGGGCGACCTGATCATCGTCGCCGGCCGCCCGTCGATGGGCAAGACCGCGCTTGCGCTGAATATGGCTGAACACGTCGCGGTCGATAACGGATTGCCGGTGGCGATCTTCAGCATGGAAATGAGCGCCACGCAGCTCGCGATGCGCCTGCTCGGCTCGATCGCGCGGGTGGACCAGCACAAGATGCGCACCGGGCGGCTCGCCGACGAGGAGTGGAGCAGGCTGTCCACCGCGATGGAGCGCCTGCACAACGCGCCGATCTTCATCGACGAAGCGGCGGCGCTCAACGCGCTGGAATTGCGCGCGCGCGCGCGCCGCATGCGCCGGCAGTGCGGCAGCCTCGGCCTGGTGATGGTCGATTATTTGCAGCTGATGTCGTCGGCGAACCAGAACCAGAACGAAAACCGCGCCACCGAGATCTCCGAGATCTCGCGCTCGCTCAAGGCGCTCGCCAAGGAGCTCGGCGCGCCGGTGGTGGCGCTGTCGCAGCTCAACCGCGCGCTCGAGACCCGCAACGACAAGCGGCCGATGATGTCGGACCTGCGCGAATCGGGCGCCATCGAGCAGGACGCGGATCTGATCCTGTTCATCTACCGCGACGAGGTCTACTTCCCGGAAAAGATGGAATCCAGGGGCCTTGCCGAGGTCATCATCGGCAAGCAGCGCAACGGCCCGATCGGAAAAGTCGACCTGACGTTCCTGGGCGAGCACACCCGGTTCGAGAACCGGGCGAGAGAATACCGGTAGGCAACTCGACAAGGGGCGGCCATGGCGGAACCGACGATCGCGCAGAAGTCCCCGTTCGCAGTGGAACTGGCGCCGGGCGATTACTGGTGGTGCGCCTGCGGGCAGTCCAAGAGCCAGCCGTTCTGCGACGGTTCGCACAAGACGACCGAATTTACGCCGATCAAGTTCACCATGACTGAAGCGCAGAAGGTCTGGCTGTGCGGCTGCAAGCGCAGCGCCGGCAAACCGTTCTGCGACGGTTCACATAAAAAGCTGACGTAAGTTACTTCTTGGTGGCGCTCCAGCGCCCTTCGCTGCCGTTGTCGCCGCGGAAGCCGCCTTCCATCCTGCCGCCGGTGATGCGGCCGGTGTAATCGCGCCGCACGCCGTTGTTGTCGACGTAGGCGAAGCTGATGTTGAAGCCGCGCAGGCGCGCTTCGCGCAATCCGCCCTGGCTGTGGCCCAGGCCGACCGTGCCCTCGATTTTCTGGTAGCGCTGCTCGAAGGAAAGTTCCGCCTTGTCGCCGCCCGTCTCGAGCGTCCAGCCGCCATTCACGTTCGCCGGCACCACCCAGAAGTAGGCGCGCCGTCCGTCCATGCTGGAGGTCTCGTCGGCTTCCCAGTCGTCCATGGTGAAGGAGTGCGATACCACGCGCGTTCCCGGGCGCATCGACAGGAGCGTGGGCCGCAGCTTGAGATTGAGCCCCGGCAGCAGGTACATCGTGACCACGGTCGCCTGGCTGAAGTCGGTGGCGAAGATGTCGCCCTGGATGATGCGCGCCTTGCCCGCCACGCCCGCCTTCTCGGCATTGCCCTGCGCGTGCTTCGCCATCTCCGGGTTGTACTCGATGCCCAGCGACCGGGCGCCGAATTTCTTCGCCGCCGCGATCGCGATCTTGCCGTCGCCCGCACCGAGGTCCACCACGTAGTCGTTCGGCGTCACCTGCGCCATGCGCAGCATCCGGTCCACCACTTCGTCGGGCGTCGGCACCCAGATCACGTCCTTGCCGGCCTGGCCGACCTGCGGCTCGTAGGCCTTCTGCGCGTGGGCAGGCAGCGTCAACAGGAAGGAGGCCGCGAGCAGCGCGGCCAGGTTCAATGGAAATTTCATGCGCTGAATCCCCAGGAAAAAGTCTCGAAAAAAGGCCGGCAAGGCCGCAAAAGGCTCGCAGCCTAGCAGAAATACGTGAATCAGAGCGCTTCGGCGGCGAAATCCGCCAGGCGCGAGCGCTCGCCGCGCGCGAGGGTCACGTGCCCGGCGTGGACCCAGCCCTTCATGCGGTCGACCACGAACGACAGGCCAGAGCTGCCCTCGGTCAGGTAGGGCGTATCGATCTGGGCGATGTTGCCCAGGCACACGACCTTGGTGCCGGGGCCGGCGCGGGTGATCAGCGTCTTCATCTGCTTGGGCGTCAGGTTCTGCGCCTCGTCGATGATCAGCCATTTGTTGATGAAGGTTCGGCCGCGCATGAAGTTGAGCGACTTGATCTTGATGCGCGAGCGCACCAGGTCGCGCGTCGCGGCGCGGCCCCATTCGCCGCCCGATTCGTCCGAAGCATTGAGCACGTCGAGGTTGTCCTCGAGCGCGCCCATCCAGGGCTGCATCTTTTCCTCCTCGGTGCCCGGCAGGAAGCCGATGTCCTCGCCGATCGGCACCGTGACGCGCGTCATGATGATCTCCGAGTAACGCTTCTCGTCCAGCACCTGGGTCAGCCCCGCGGCGATCGTGAGCAGCGTCTTGCCGGTGCCCGCCTGGCCGAGCAGCGTCACGAAATCGATCGCCGGATTCATCAGCAGGTTGAGGGCGAAATTCTGCTCGCGGTTGCGCGCGTTGATGCCCCAGACCGAGTTCTTCGCGTGCGTGTAGTCGCGCAGCGTCTCGAATACCGCCATGCGCCCGGCTTTTTCCTTGACCAGGGCGTGGATCGGCCGCTCGCCGGATTCGTCGTAGACGAACTCGTTCACCTGCAGCTGCGGCACCAGCGGCCCGCGGATCCGGTAGTAGGTGTGGCCGTCCTTTTTCCAGGACTCCATGTCGCGGCCGTGGCTCTCCCAGAACGCGGCGCCGAGCTTCTGCACCCCGGTGTAGAGGAGATCGGTGTCCTCCAGCACCTTGTCGTTGAAATAATCCTCGGCCGCGAGCCCCAGCGCGCGCGCCTTGATGCGCATGTTGATGTCCTTGGACACCAGCGTCACGCCGCGCGCAGGATCCTTCTTCTGCAGGTGCCGGACCACCGACAGGATCTGGTTGTCGGTCTTGCCGGCGGGCAAGGTCGCGGGCAGATCGCCGTTGATCGCCTCGGTCTGCAGGAACAGGCGCCCGCCGGCCGAGGGTCCGCCCTCGCGCGTCCGGATCGGCAGGCCGGCGGTGATGTCGCCGCTCTTTCCCGAGACGATCTCGTCGAGGAAGCGGCTCGCCTGGCGCGCGTTGCGCGCCACGTCGGAGATGCCCTTCTTGTGGCTGTCGAGCTCCTCCAGCGTTCCCATCGGCAGGTAAAGGTCGTGTTCCTCGAAGCGGAACAGGCTCGCCGGGTCGTGCATCAGCACGTTGGTGTCGAGCACGAACAGCTTCTTGACCTTGGATTTTCGGGGGCTGCGGGGCTTCTTCGACATTGCGCCTTCGGTGGAGGACTCTGCTACTTCGGCCTGCTCGACATCATAGGGTTTTAACAAAGTTCAATACCTCCTCAACGTGGCCGGGAACCTTGACGCCGCGCCATTCGCGCGCGATCGCCCCGTCGCCGTCCAGGACGAAGGTGCTGCGCTCGATGCCGCGGACCTTTTTGCCGTACATGTTCTTCATCTTCATCACGCCGAACAGCGTGCAGACCTTCTCGTCGGCGTCCGACAGCAGCTCGAAGGGGAATTTCATCTTCGCCTTGAAGCCCGCGTGCGATTTCAGCGAATCGCGCGAGATGCCGACCACTTCGGCGCCCGCCTTGGCGAATTCCTTGTAGCGGTTGCGGAAATCCGTGCCCTCGACCGTGCAGCCGGGGGTGTTGTCCTTGGGGTAGAAGTACACGACCAGCTTCTTGCCGTGCAGGTCGGAGCGTTTGAACGTGCCGCCGCTGGTCGAAGCCAGGGAGAAATCCTTGACCGCTTTACCGGGCATGCAACGGGTTGGCCGACCAACTTGTTAGCAAACCGCCTCAGCTAAATTTCGCAACGCATTCATTGAACACGTTTTTTGCAGCGGCTGCAAGCGGCTGACCGGGAATTCCTAGAGGGTTGATTTCAGGGCCTTTTCCGCTTTCGCTCCGCGGTCTGTGCTTTCGACTTGAGCGGCGATCCAAAAGGGTATTTGCCATTTCAGCCTGCAATGTTCGACCGGGCTCTGTTTTTCAGAACATAGCCCTCATGACATACGCGGACCCCACCAATGGTTTCGGGGGCGTCGCAATAACTTTCGAATCCGGCGATGAACTCGAAGCGGTCCCGGAAGCGGGACAGGAGATCGGCCCGATTGAAGAGCCGTATGGGATAGGACGCTCCATAGATCCACTCCGGCACGGTCTGCACGGCAATGCGGGTCTTCGGCGCGTCGATGAACGCGGTCCGATCGAAGATCACCCATTGAAAGTTGCCTGTGAGAATCGAGTCGAGGACGACTTCCGGTTCCCGGAGATAACCGATGGAACCGGAAAAGAGAGCTGTGTTCGCTCCCGTAACCGCCTGCGCCTCGGCTATCGAATCATGGAACGACAGCCGGCCGTCCGCGAACATTTCCTTCCCGCAAGCTACGAAGTGCGGCTGCTCGACAATCGCCCATCTGATCTCCTTCAACGCGGAGAGGAATTCCCGTGTCTGGAAATACGTCGTCCCAAGGGATCCCCCGAAATCAACGAGGCGCAGTCTATTTCCATTTTCGACGCCGATTCTCAAGAGGAAGGCAAGCAGCGGAAACGGATGCTGAATCCGTTTGAACAATACGGCGTCGCGCTCATATGCCGCTTCCCCCCTTTTGACCTTGAGCAGGGAATCCCTGACTTTGCCGAGAATGCGGGCCGCGTCATAACCGGTGGAATCGCGTGCTGCGTCTTCCCAGGAAAGATAGTCGCCTGAATACGCTCCACCGCTACCGTTCTTGCTGGTCATTTATGATGAAGCACAGACTCATTTGCCGAAGCTGCCATAATACGTGCGACCTGTTCAAACTTCATCAAGTCGATCATGGCAAACGCCGAGTCACCAAAGCAATCTGCGGCGTTGCCGCGGAATGATGCTGAGGCGCACAGGAAGCTGGGCAAAGTGTTCCAGGAGCAGGGTCGTCTAAGCGAGGCCGAGGCCAGCTACCGACGGGCGCTGGAGATCAGACCGGATTACGCCGAGGCACATTACGACCTGGCTAACGTCCTTAGGGATCTGGGCCGGCAAGTCGAGGCGGAGGCCAGTTACCGTCGTGCAGTGGCGATCAAACCGGATTACGCCCAGGCGCATAACAACCTCGGCAACGTCCTCCAGCGGAAGGGCCGGCAGGACGAGGCCGAGGCCAGTTACCGACGGGCGCTGGCGATCAGACCGGATTTCTTTCTGGCGCATAACAACCTGGGCAATACCCTCCGGCAGCAGGGCCGGCCAAACGAGGCCGAGGCCAGTTACCGACGGGCGCTGGCGATCAGACCGGATTTCTTTTTGGCGCATAACAATCTGGGTACCGCCCTCGGCGACCTGTGGCGGCTAAACGAGGCCGAGACCAGCTACCGACGGGCACTGGCGATCAAACCGGATTACGCCGAAGCGCATTTCAATCTGGGCAACCTCCTTCCGTATCTGGGCCGGCCAGTCGAGGCCGAAGCAAGCTATCGACGGGCACTGGAGATCAAACCAGATTTTGCCGCAGCGCATAGCAACTTGCTTTATCTGCTGGCATATTGCGGATTGGGTACGAACGAGCAATACCTCCGGCAGGCGCGAAGTTGGGAGATCAATGCCATTCCCCCGCCAGAGCGGGAAGCGGCCAGGAGAAAATTGTTTCCCCATGTGCCAAGAGACGGCAGAAAGCTCCGCATTGGGTATGTATCGGGAGATTTCAGACTTCACGCGGTCAGCTATTTCATAGAGCCGGTACTCGAGCACCACGATCGAAACCGGGTCGAAGTATTTGCGTACTCGACCGCTGACAAACAAGACGAGGTGACACGAAGAATACGCGGGAAGGTAGATCATTGGCACGATATCACCTGGATTTCAGACGTGGCGGCCGTGGATCTCATCGGCAGGCACCGGATAGACGTGCTGCTTGACCTGGCGGGGCATACGGGGGGCAATCGCCTGGGAATCTTTGCGCGCCGCGCCGCTCCCGTGCAATGCGGTTATCTTGGGTATTTCGCCTCAACCGGTCTTACGGAGATGGACTATTGGATCGGGGACGCGATCGTGACACCCGAATCCCACGACGAGCAATACAGCGAATTGGTGTGGCGGCTGCCACGTGTATGGGTAAGTTATGCCGGGTCCGAAGACGCTCCCACGCCTGTTTGGCAGCCGGCCTCGGACGGCAAGGTATGGCTGGGCAGCTTCAATCACCTTGCCAAGATTACCGACCGTACCATCGGCCTGTGGACCAGAGTGCTGCGTCAAATTCCGCGTGCCTGCCTGCTGTTGAAGACAAAGGAATTGGATGATTCGGCAAGTCGGAAGCGAATTCTTTCGGCATTCAAGGCCCAGGGAATTTCGGAAGCGCGCATCGAGTTGATGGGGCGAACGGCGGATTGGAAAGCGCACATGTCGATGTATGACAGGCTCGATATTGCGCTCGATCCGGTAGGCGGAATTGGCGGTGCGACAACGACCTGCGACGCTTTGTGGATGGGTGTTCCGGTTGTTACTTTGGCCGGAGGCAGGTACGGTGAACGCATGACCAGTTCCATCGTCACGGCGATAGGGCATGGCGATTGGCGTGCGAATGACGAAGGCGATTACGTCGAGAAAGTCGCGAGCATCGCGGCAAACCCTTCACTTAGAACGCAGCTGCGCTCCTCACTCAGGGACTCGGTTCGTCGTAGCGCGTTGTTCGATGCACAAGGATTGGCGCGTGCATTGGAGAATGCTTTTGAAGGCATGCTCGATCGATCGGCTGCTTGGCAGATTAGTAAAGTGCGGTAAGTTCCGGAAGATATTCGTGCGAATCGGAATCTATCGACATTACTCGCCGCTCGTCGGCGGGGGCTTTCATTACGAGATGATGGCGCTGAATGCCTTGAGTGAGATTGCACAGCAGAGTGCCGACGAGTTTGTTTGCATCACCAATCCCGACGAAGATATCGAATGGCTGGCGACGCAGGGCGGTTTGGCATATCGGGGTCTTCCGATCCAGACTTTAAGCGGACGACCCGAGGCAACGCAGCCGCTGGAAGCGTTTCTTGGCAACAAGCCTACGGCAGGGCGCGAGTACGATGCAAATCAGCTCCTTTTTGATCCGTTCGGCGCCCGCGCTGTCCGCAAAGCCGGATTAGACCTCATTATCCAGCTTAGTTTTCATCCGTTCTGCTTTGGGTCCCTCAAGCCCTTCATCGTCCCGATATACGATTTAAATCACCGCCTGCATCCGGAATTCCCGGAGGTCAGCGCCTTCGGGGAAACAAATTTGCGTGATTATGTATTCACGAACATGTGCAAATATGCGACCTTCGTGCTGGTTGATTCGGAGGTCGGGAAGTCACATGTACTCAGGTTTTATGGTGATCACATCGACGCGGACCGCATCAGGATACTGCCGTACTATCCGCCATTCCGTCGCAGTGGCATGCCCGGCGCGCAGGAACTTGAGCGGGTTTCGACCAAGTATCGCTTGCCGCCGCGGTATTTCTTCTACCCGGCGCAGTTCTGGCGCCACAAGAACCACGAACTGATCGTCCGGGCGCTGCGCCTCATTGCCGATGAGCGCGCGGAAGATGTCAGAGTGGTTCTTTGTGGTAACTATGCGGACTATTTTCGCGCGCTCAACATCAAGCGGCTGTCGGAGCTGGCCAATGAATTGCGGGTAGACGATCGCGTTGTTTACCTTGGCAAAGTCCCGGACGAAGACATGCCGGCTCTCTACCGGCTGTCATGCGGACTGGTCATGCCGACTTTTTTTGGACCTACCAATCTCCCGCCGCTGGAGGCGTGGCATTTCGGTCGTCCCGTAATCACTTCGAACATTCCCGGGATTCGAGAACAGATCGGGGAGGCGGGGCTTCTGGTCGACCCGCGCTCGCCTCAGGAACTCGCCAGGGCAATGCTGCGCATATGGCGCGACGAGGCGTTGGCAGCGGAACTCGCGGAGCGTGGGAAACGCAGGCTCGCCGAATATGGCTGGGAGGATTTTGTCAACCGCCTGGCCGAAATTGTCACGGAAGCCTGCGGACGCGTGCGCGAGGGGCGCACGCCGCGTTACCCGGAAATTGCGTTATGAGTCATCCATGATCGAGCGTGTCGAATTTGACGGCGTCCAGTTTGCGCTCATCGTGCGAAGCAGCTTTCGTGAAGCCGGCATTCACTTCTTTACGCCCGGCCATTTTTCCCAGCAGCTTGCGTCCATGCGTCACGCAGCCGGCCATGTGATCGAGCCGCATGTCCACAACCCCGTGCCGCGGGAAGTGCATTACACGAACGAAGTTCTCTTCATTCGCCGCGGCCGGTTGCGCGTGGACTTTTACAGCAGCGCCGGCGCCTACCTCGAAAGCAGGGAACTCGGGCCGGGCGATGTGATCTTGCTCTCGACGGGCGGGCATGGATTCGAGGTTCTGGAAGAAGTGGAAATGATCGAGGTAAAGCAAGGCCCATACGGG
>Ga0154760_1107_pt1 | contig 18586 bp, 20 predicted proteins | sample Rifle2008BG16ft_FD_105768 | JGI IMG/M metagenome (GOLD analysis project Ga0154760, IMG submission 105768) | Betaproteobacteria bacterium RBG_16_66_20
CGGCGCATGTTCGCCTGCACCGAGCGTTCCGCGTCCGGCAGCAGCCGGTTGCCGACGGTGAAGGTTCCCGTCTGGTAAAACTTGACCGGCTGGAAGGACATCGCGCGCTCCTTCAGCCGATGCGCGCGCCGGGCGCGCCCATGCCGCGCAGCACCGCTTCGGCAATCGGGCCGGAGCGGCGCACCTCGCGCTCGCGCGCGAGCACGCGATCGACCGCCGTGCCGTCGAGGTCGAGAAAACTGACCGATTCGAGCTGGCCCGCGATCGCGTCGGCAAATACTCCGTGCAGTGAAGCCCGCGTGATGGTGCGCCCGCCGAGGCCGGCGATCACCGTGTAAACCGGCGTGGAGGGTGCGGCGAGCGAATTGTGCACGTTGCTCGAGACGATGCCGCCCAGCCCGACCGCGAGGCTCTTTTCGAGGACTACTACGCGCTTGGCGCCTTCGAGCGCCGTGCGCATCGCGGCGTGCGGCCAGGGCCGGAAGCAGGTGATGCCGAGCACGCCGATCCGGGTGCCGTCCGCGCGCATTTCATCCACCGTGTCCTTGATGGTGCCGAGCACGGAGCCAAGCGCCACTACGATGGTGTCGGCATCCTCCGTGCGATAACTGTGCAGCAGGCCGCCGGAGCCGCGGCCGAACACCGAGCGGAATTCTTCGGCGTAGCCGGGGATCAGTTCAAGCGCCTGCATCTGCTTGATGTGCGCCAGGTAGCGCACCTCCATGAACGCCTCCGGCCCCACCATCGCGCCGATCGACACCGGTTCGGCCGGATCGAGGATCTGGCGCGGCTCGTACCGCGGCAGGTAGGCGTCCACCTGGGGCTGGGCCGGAATGTCCACCCGCTCGTAGGCATGGGTCAGGATGAAGCCGTCCATGCAGACCATCACCGGCAGCGAGAGCTCTTCGCCGAGGCGGAACGCCTGGATGTGCAGGTCGAGCGCCTCCTGGTTGTCCTCGGCGAACAGCTGGATCCAGCCGCAGTCGCGCTGGCTCATCGCATCCGTATGGTCGTTCCAGATGTTGATCGGCGCGCCGATGGCGCGGTTCGCGACCGTCATCACGATCGGCAGGCCGAGGCCCGAGGCGTTGAACACCGCTTCGGCCATGAACAGCAGCCCCTGCGAGGCGGTGGCGGTGTAGGCGCGCGCGCCCGCGGCCGAGGCGCCGATCGCCACGCTCATCGCGGCGAACTCGGACTCGACGTTGATGAACTCGCAGTTGGCGAGCGCGCCGGACTTCACCATTTCGCCGAGCCCCTCGACGATGTGGGTCTGCGGCGAAATCGGATAGGCGCAGATCACCTCCGGCCGGCACAGGGCGACCGCTTCGGCGACGGCGTGCGAGCCTTCAGTCTGCTTGAGCATGGGCGGCTTCCTGCATTTCCCCGAGGACGTACTCGTAGGCGGCGCGCGCGGCGGCGATGTTGCCGTCGGCGACCTTGCGCGGGAACTTTTCGCGTATCGCGGCGAGCACCGAATCGATGGCGATGTGTCCGGACACCGCCGCGAAGCCGCCGAGCAGCGCGGCGTTGGGCAGCGGGCGCCCGACGTGCTTGAGCGCGAATTCGGTGGCCGGCACGGTGCACAGGTGCTCGGCGTGGAATCCCTGCACGAACTCGCCGATGCCGAGTTCGGAAAAGCTCCGCGAGGTGTTGATCAGGATGTAGCCGTCGCGCACCAGCCCGCCGAACACGTCCACCTGATGCAGCAGCGTCGGGTCCTGGATGATCAGTGCATCCGGCTGCATGATCGGCTCGCGCAGGCGGATCGCCTTGTCGTCGAAGCGGCAGAAGGCCACGACCGGTGCGCCGGTGCGCTCCGAACCGAAGCTCGGAAATGCCTGCGCGAAACGGCCCTCGCGGAACGCGGCGACCGAAAGCATCTCGGCGGCGGTGACCACGCCCTGGCCGCCGCGGCCGTGGATTCGAGTCTGAAACATAACCTCCTGTCCCTCTATGCGAGCATGGTAGAGGGCAGGTGCTGCGCGATATTGCGCTAAGTCAAAGAAGCAACCGCGGAGCCGGGCTCGCCCGGCGCGCCTGCCGCCGGGGTCAGAGTCTCCCGAGGTCGGTGATCGCGTCGGCGACCATCCTGGTGCCGACCGCGATCAGAAGGATGTCCGCCGCAACGCGCACGTACCTGTAGCCGGCCGGCGGCACGCCGATCTTGACGACAAGCGCCGGCGGAACGTCATGGATCATGACGTCTTGGGGCAGGGGACGGCCCACGCGCCATTTCTTTGCCTGGCCGGGCGGCATGCAGCCGTTGCGCTTCTTGGCCAAGCCCGGCGGGCAGTGTCCGCCGCGGAACTCCTCCTCGTAATAGCCGCGGATGTGGCTGCGCTTGTCTTCGTCGAAGTGTTTCTTTTTCTGCTTGCCCTTGCCGTGCCCTTTGCCTTCGCCGGCCCATTCCGGCTTGTCGGCGAATACGGGTGCGGCTGCAATTCCAAGCGCGACGCCGAGCGCCAGTGCAGCCGGGGCAATACGCATTCTGAGATTCATCTGCGACCTCGTTCCGGATTGAGTTGACCAAGCCTCACGATATGCCGAACCGGGACGCCGGCGCAGGCACTATTTCGCAGTTTTCACCCCAGCTCCGCCTGTTTTTCCAGCCATTCGCTCTCGAGTTGTCTGAGTTCCTCGCCGACATACGCCTGGTCGAGCAGCACCGCCTGCAACGCTTCCTTTGCTTCGGGCTGATAGAGCGCCGCGTCGGCCAGGCGCGCATCGAGGGAGGATTTCTGCGCGCTCAGCCGGCCGATCATTTCCTCCAGCCGTTTGAGGCGCGCTTCCAGGTTCTTCCTCGATGCGGAGGAGGATTTCGGCGCCACGTCTTTCTTCGCCGGCACGGCCGGGATCGATTCGGCCGGCTTCTCCAGCTTGCTCTTGAGCAGCCAGTCCCGGTAATCGTCCAGGTCGCCGTCGAAGGGCTGCAGGCTGCCCTTGGCGACGATCAGGAACTGGTCGGTGGTCGCGCGCAGCAGGTGCCGGTCGTGCGAGACCAGCACCAGCGTGCCCTCGAACTGCGCCAGCGCCACGGTGAGCGCTTCGCGCGTCTCCAGGTCGAGGTGGTTGGTAGGCTCATCGAGCAGCAGCAGGTTGGGGCGCGCCCAGACGATCAGCGCGAGCGCGAGGCGCGCTTTTTCGCCGCCCGAGAAATGCGCAATCGAGCCGGTGGCCATGTCGCCCGAGAAATTGAAGCCGCCAAGGAAATTGCGCAGGTCCTGCTCGCGTGCCGCTTTTTCCGAGCTTTGCGCGACGCGCGCGAGGTGCCAGGCCGGCGACTGGTCGTCGCGCAGCATCTCCACCTGGTGCTGCGCGAAATAGCCGACCGAAAGCCCCTTGTTGAAGATGGCCGTGCCCTTCAGGGGCGGCAGCTCTCCCGCGATGGTCTTGATCAGGGTGGATTTGCCCGCGCCATTGACGCCGAGCAGTCCGTAGCGCTGCTCCGACTGCAGCGAGAAATTTATGTCGCGCAGAACGGTATTGCCGGGGTATCCGGCGTCCGCGCCCTCCAGCACCAGCAGCGGGTTGGGCGCGCGCAGCGGCTCGCGGAACTCGAACGAGAACGGCGCGGCGACATGCAGCGGCGCGAGGTCCTCCATTTTTGCCAGCATCTTCATCCGGCTCTGGGCCTGCCGCGCCTTGGTGGCCTTGGCCTTGAATCGCTCGATGAAGGATTCCAGGTGAGCGCGTTCGCGCTCCTGCTTTTCCCTCTGGCTCGCGGCCAGCACGATCGACTGCGCGCGCTGCACCTCGAAATCGGAGTAATTGCCCGAGTAGCGCCTGAGCTTTTTCTGGTCGATGTGGAGGATGACGTTCACCACGCCGTCGAGAAAATCGCGGTCGTGCGAAACGACCAGCAGCGTCCCGGTGTAGCGCTTGAGCCACTCTTCCACCCAGAGGATGGCGTCGAGGTCGAGGTGGTTGGTGGGCTCGTCCAGCAGCAGCAGATCGGAAGGGCACATCAGCGCCTGGGCCAGGTTCAGGCGCATGCGCCAGCCGCCGGAGAAACCCGAGACGGGCTTTCCCAGTTCATCGTTCCTGAACCCCAAACCCACCAACAGCTGCTCGGCGCGCGAGCGCACCGTGTAGGCGTCGGCATCGCCCAGCGCCGCGTGCAGTTCTCCTATCAGGTTTCCGTTGTTGTCCTTTTCTGCCTGAGAAAGTTTTCTCTCAAGAATTCTTAGATTCGAATCTCCATCGATCGCGTACTCGACCGCCGGCCGCTCGAGCGCCGGCGTCTCCTGCGCGACATGCGCGACCCGCCAATTCGCCGGAAAATCGGCGTCGCCTTTGTCGGCATGCAACTCGCCGCGCAGCAGCGCGAACAGGCTCGACTTGCCGGAGCCGTTGGCGCCGATCAGGCCGATGCGGTCGCCCGGATTGAGCATGGCGTCGGCGCCTTCGAGCAGCACCTTGGCGCCGCGCATCAGGCTGAGTCGGGAGAAACGGATCATGTGGGCCCTGGAAAGGCCCGCGATTCTACCGAAGCGGGTGGCTCAATGCGCGGGAAAATCCCTGACGCCGGGATCCGGGTCGCGGCGGATCTGCTCCAGCAACGCTCGGGTAGCGCCCTCGCTAGAATTCGATCTTGTCGCGGATCGCGTCGATTCCCGCGCGGGCGCATGTGTCGTCCGCATCGCCTCCCGGCGCTCCGGAAACGCCGATGGCGCCGAGAATGGAGCCCTGCGCCTCGATCAGCAAGCCGCCGCCGAGCAGCACCGCGTTGGGCAGATTTCGAATGCCGCTCTGCGGCTGGCCGGGCTGGCTGATGCGCGCGAGTTCGGTGGTGGGGGTGCGGAAACTCGCCGCGGTCCATGCTTTGCCGATCGCAGTGCGGAATGTGTGCGCGCCCGCGTAGCGGTCCCTCAGCATCACCTGAGCGACGCCCGCCCGGTCCACGACCGCGACCGCAACCTGCCAGCCCGAGTCGCGGCATTTCTTCAGCGCCGCCTGCGCGGCGGCAAGCGCTGTTTCGGGCGCGAGCATTCGGACGGTATACGTAGCATCCTGCGCGCCTGCGGGCAGGGCAAGCGCAAGCAGGGCGGCGATGGCGAGCGATCTCATGGTGGTTTGCCTCATTGCGTACTATGAAGAGGATATTTGGCCGGCTATTTGGCGGGCCGCCGCTCGAACGATTTTGCGCGCACTTTGCCGTTGACGAACTGCACCGCGATCGACCCGTCGTCCGCGACCCACCTGGACGAAGTGCCGGACAGGCCGAGCACGGTGATGTTCGAGGATTCCCCCGGCTTGCCGAGCAGCGCCTGCACTTCCTGCTCGCTCATGCCGTCCTGGATCTTGGCGAAGTTCTCCTGCGTGACCTTGGAGCAGGCGGCGAGCAGCACAAGGGCGACGAACGTGCACCTGCTCGCGAAAACCCGGAGTTTCATACCGCTACTATAATCGTTTGATGCTCGTTAGACCCGCTGCGCCGCAAGACCTGCCGGCGATCCAGTCCATCTATGGCTACCACGTGCTCCACGGCCTGGCTTCCTTCGAGGAGGAAGCCCCGCCGCTCGCGGAGATGCGGCGCCGATTCGAGGACGTGACCGGGCGCGGCCTGCCGTACCTGGTGGCCGAGGACAAAGGCGAGCTGCTGGGCTACGGCTACTGCGCGCTCTACCGTGCGCGCTCGGCGTACCGCTTCACCCTCGAGGATTCGATTTACGTGAAGCACGGGCAGCAGGGAAAGGGCATCGGCAGGGCATTGCTCGCGGAATTGATCGTGCGCTGCGAAGCGCTCAACTACCGCCAGCTCATCGCGGTGATCGGTGACAGCGGCAATGCGGCTTCGATTGCGGTGCATGCGAGCCTGGGTTTCGTCCGCGCCGGAAACCTGCGCTCGACCGGCTACAAGTTCGGCCGCTGGGTGGATTCGGTGCTGATGCAACGGCCCCTGGGGAAGGGCGACGGCTCCAGGCCCTGATGGGACCGGGAGACGCGCCTCCCGAACCCTAGGCGCCGACGGTAAGGACGATTTTGCCCTTTGCCTTGCGCGCTGCCATCAGCTTGAGCGCCTCGACCGCCTGCTCCAGCGCAAACGTCTGCGATACATGGGGTTTCAATTTGCCTTCGCGGTACCACGCGCCGAGCTGGCCGATGCTCGCGGCGAATGCCTTCGGTTCGCGGCGCGCGAATTCGCCCCAGTACACGCCCACGACCGAGCTGCCCTTGAGCAGCGGCAGGTTGAGCGGGATCTTCGGGATCTCGCCGGCGGTGAAGCCGATCACCAGCAGCCGCCCGCGCCACCCGGTAGAGCGCAGCGCGGGCTCGGTGTAGGCTCCGCCGACCGGGTCGTACACTACGTCCACGCCCTTTCCGCCAGTGAGTCCTTTGATTTTCTCCCGCATATTCTCGGTCGTGTAGTTGATCCCTTCGTCCGCCCCGTGCTGCCGGCAGACCTCGAGCTTGTCCGCGCTCGAGGCGCAGGCGATCACGCGCGCGCCCAGCGCCTTGCCGATTTCGACTGCCGCGAGCCCGACGCCGCCGGCCGCGCCCAATACCAGCAGCGTTTCGCCGGCGCGGAGCTGTCCTCGGTCGCGCAGCGCGTGGTCCGAGGTGCCGTAGGTGAGCAGGAACGCCGCCGCGCTGTTGAAGTCCATTCCTGCGGGGATCGGCACCAGCCTGGCCGCGTCGACCTTCACCTCTTCGGCGAACGCGCCATAGGTGGTGACCGCGAGCACGCGGTCGCCCGGCTTGAATCCATGGACGCCGGCGCCGACTTCCTTCACCACGCCCGCCATCTCGCTGCCGGGGGAGAAAGGCAGCGGCGGCGTGAACTGGTACTTGTTCTGGATCATCAGCACGTCCGGGAAATTGAGGCTCGCGGCCCTGACGCTGACCACGGCCTCGCCCGCGCCGGCCCTGGGGGAGGGCAGTTCCTCGAGGACCAGCGATTCCGGGGGGCCAAACCGCTTGCAGAGGACAGCCTTCATCGCGTTACCATGTTTTTTTTTGGGAGAAATTGAATTATGACCGAACCGATCCTGCACCATTACCCTGTTTCTCCATTCGCGGAAAAGGTCCGCGCCATGCTCGGCTTCAAGGGCCTCGCCTGGAAATCGGTGCAGATCCCGCTCGTCATGCCCAAGCCCGACGTGGTCGCGCTCACCGGCGGCTACCGCAAGACCCCGCTGCTGCAACTCGGCGCCGACATCTACTGCGACACTGCGCTGATCGCGCGCGTGCTGGAGCGCCTCGCGCCGAGGCCGTCGCTGTTTCCGCAGGGCGATACGCTCGCGGTCCAGGCCGCGGCCTGGTTCGCCGACAATGTGATGTTCGGCATCGCGATCCCGATCGCGTTCCAGCCGGGTGGCGGCATGATCAAGCTGTATTTTCCCGACGCCACGCCCGAATTCCTGGAGAAATTCGGCAAGGACCGCGCCGCGATGCGCCAGGGCGGCACCGTGCGCCGCGGACCGCTGCACGAATGCAAGGCCAACATGCAGGGATTGCTGGAGAGAATCGAGGCGCAGCTGAAAGGGCCCTACCTTTTCGGCGGCGAGCTCTGCGTCGCCGATTTTTCGCTCTATCACGTGCTCTGGCCGGTCTGGAAAGTGGCCGATACGCGCCCGATGCTGGCGCCCTTTCCGAGGACGCAGAAGTTCATCGAGCGCATCGCAGCCATCGGCCACGGCAGGTCCACGGAGATCTCCAGCGGCGATGCGCTGCAGATCGCAAGATCGGCAACGCCGGAGGCGGTGCAGGGCGCGGTCGCGCTCGAAACCGGCGGCATTGCGCTGGGCGAGCAGGCGCAGGTGATGCCGGTGGACAGCGGGCTCGATCCGGTGACGGGCGAACTTCGCAACGCGTCCGCCGACGAGATCGTGCTTCGCCGCAGCGACCCGCGCGCGGGCACGGTGCAAGTGCACTTCCCGCGCTTCGGCTTTCAACTGAGCAAGGCGGCTTAGCCGCGAGGCAAACTCGGGCCCGGGCTATTTCTGCAGTTGCGGCGCGAGGTCCTTTCCCGCGGTCTTCTTCGCCTTGATTTCTTCCGCGATTTTTTCGAGCGCAAGGAACCGCTCCGGCGTGGACGGGTGCGATGCGCCGAAGCCGCGCTGTTGGATTCCGCCCGGATTTGCGGCCGCCATCCGCCGCCAGAAATTGGGCGCCCTGTCGATTTCGTAGCCGGCCCGGGCGGTGAAATACAGCCCCGCGTAGTCGGCTTCGGCCTCGAAGTCCTTCGAGAACACCATGGTCGCGATGTTGCCGAAGGCGCCTTGCGTATTGACACCCCGGCTTGCCGCGAGGACATCGAGAATAGTCCCGAGAAACGCATTGCCCATCTGCTTGCGAATGTGCCCCATCGTGTTATGCGCAAGTTCGTGGCCGACCACGACCGCCAGCTCCAGGTCGTCGCGCACGAAGCGCAGCATGCCGCGGGTCACCGCGACCTGCTTGCCGTCGGCAAATGCATTGATTGCATCCGCGCTATTGACGACGACTGGGTAGTCGCAGACCGGCTCGAGTTCGATCCGCAGCACCTGTTCAGCGCTGCCGCGTCGGATCTTGAAATCCAGCTGCTTGCGGGTCTTCGCGGCCTCCTCGAGCGCCGCGGCGAGCTTCTCGCGCGCACCCTCGCCGGATTGCGTCGATTTGCCCTCGACGGCGAGGATGATGTCTTTTTCGCGCAACCCGGCGCGTTCGGCCGGTGATCCAGGGGCGACCTGAATCACCTGCAGTTCGTCCCGCAGACCCGCGAGCCGCGCGGCGGTTTCGCGGAATTCCTTGGCGACGCCTTGGGCGTTTCCAATCCGCACGCCGATTGAGAATCGCACCTTGTCTTCGCAAAAGTTCGCGCCGCGCGCTAGGATTGGATAGGAAACCCGGTAGAGGCGCGCCAGATCTTCCTGCAGGTCCTGCCAGGCCAGCTCGCGCTGCTTGCGCGCTTCCTCGGCGATCGCCTTGTCCTCCACCGCCGGCCGCTGGGTGACCGGCGCGCAGCCTGCGAGGGTGCCGGCTGCAACGCAAAGCAAGAGCAAGCTGCGCGCAAGGATCGAGTGCTTCATGATTTGCGGTTGGCAGTGTACTCTCTGCGTCGAGAATTCCAAGGACAAAGGATGAGGCTCGACGAGCGGAAGATCAGCCCTGACTTTCCGAAAACACGAGGATTGCATCATGAACATTGCGCGTCTCATCCTGATCTTCTCCTCGCTTTGCCTATTCTCCCTCCCTGCCGCGGCGCAAATCGCGATCGAGAAGCCCTGGGCGCGCGCGACCGCGCCCGGCGCCAGGGTCGCCGGCGGCTACATGGTGATCCGCAATCAGGGTGCCGCAGGCGACCGGCTGCTGTCGGCGTCCTCGCCCGCAGCGGCGAAGGTCGAGCTTCACGTGCATGTCAATGACAACGGCGTGATGAAGATGCGCGAGGTGCCCGGCTACGAGGTGCCGGCCAAGGGCGCATTCGAGCTTAAACCGGGCGGCGCGCACCTGATGTTCGTCGACATCAAGCGGCCGTTCAAGGAAGGCGAGAAGGTGCCGGTGAAGCTGAAGTTCGAAAAAGCGGGCGAGTTGAGCGCCGAATTCCACGTCGGCCGCCTTGGCGGGTCCGCGCCCCCGAAGCGCTAACCGGAATTCAGTCTAGTCATCGCCCCGCAGCTTGGGATCCGCCATGATCGCGGCGCGCAGGCGCCGCATGCCGGCCAGCCAGCGGTCGCGATCGGCCGCCTTGCGGCGCTCGTATTCGGCGACTTCCGGGTGCGGCAGGATGAGGAAGCGCTCCGCCTCGATTGCCTCCACCACGCGTGCCGCTACGTCCTCGGCGCTCACCGAACCCTCCGAGAGGAACGATTTGCGGTTGCCCGAGGGCCCCAGCAGCATCGGCGTGCGCACGCCCTGCGGGCACAGGCAGGAAACGCGGATGCCGCGCTCGGCATAGTTCACCGAGAGCCATTCCGCGAATGCGACCGCCGCATGCTTGGAAACGGTGTAGGTGGCCGAGTCCACCTGCATCAGCAGGCCGGCGGCCGAGGCGGTGGCCACGATGTAGCCGCCGCCCTGCTTGAGCATGACCGGGACCACCGCGCGCGCGGCCAGGACGTGCGCCATGAAATTGACGTCCATCGTGCGCCGCCATTCCTTGAGCGATGCGTCAAGGCCGTGCCGTCCGATAATTCCGGCGTTGGAGCAGAAGATATCGACCGCGCCGTAGCGCTCGAGCGTGGCGACCACCAGCGCGTTCATGTCCCCCTCCTGCCCGACGTCGCAGCGTATCCCCATGCCGCCGACGCTTGCGGCGACCGCCTTGGCGTCGGTCCCGTTCAGGTCGGCGCAGACCACGCCGCGCGCGCCTTCCCCGGCGAGGCGCGCGGCCAGCGCCTTGCCGATGCCGCTCGCGGCCCCGGTAACGACACAGACCTTGTCCCTGATTTTCATGGGACGATTGTTCCATACAATTCCGGCTTATGGCTGAACTGGTACTGGTGCGGCACGGGCAGGCGTCGTTCGGTGCGGACGACTACGACAAGCTCTCCGAACTCGGCTGGCGCCAGTCGCGCTGGCTGGGCGAGTATTTTGCGGACAGAGGCGCCGCATTTGACTATGTAATGCTCGGTTCGCTCAGGCGTCATGCGCAAACCCTGGACGGGATCGCGCAGGGCATGGGCAGCGCGTTCCAGGGGGAAGCGGACGCGCGCCTGAACGAATACGACAGCGACACGCTTCTGCGCGCATACGAGGGAACACGCGGGGGCGGTCGGGTGCTGCCGCAGGGCGGCGACCGGCGCGAGCATTTCCGCATCCTGCGCGAAGCGCTCTACGCCTGGACCGACGGCACCTTGTTAAGTGGCAATCCCGACGGCGCGCCGCTGGAGCCCTTCGCCGAATTCCGCGGCCGCGTGCTGGCCGCGCTAGATTCGCTGCGCGCGCGCCCTGCGAAGCGCGTTCTGGTCGTGAGTTCGGGCGGCCCGATCGCAACCATCCTCACCGAGGTGCTCGGCATGCCGCTGCGCGGCGTGGTGGATCTCAACCTGCAGACACGCAATACCGGGATCACCGAACTGCAGGCCGGTGCGAACCGGATCCAGTGCGTGAGCTTCAACAACGTGCCGCACCTCGACCGGCCCGACCGGGCCGGCGCGCTGACCTACTCCTGAGGCGGTTGAAATCAGCGGTACTTCATGTATACGACGCGGTGCTCGGTGAAGAACTCTATCCCGGTTCGCCCCGCCTCGGGCACGCCGAAGCCCGATTGTTTCACGCCGCCGAAGCTGAACTGCGGCTCCTTGAGCGCGGTGTGCATGTTCACATGGGTCATCCCGACCTCGCTGCGCTCGGCGAAACTATGCGCCTTGGCGAGGTCGCGGGTGTAGATGGAGCTGGACAGGCCGAATATCACATCGTTGGCGATGTCGCAGGCCGCGTCGAAATCCTCCGCGACCATGATCGAAAGCACCGGGCCGAAGATCTCCTCCTGCGCGATCCGCATCGTGCGCTGCACGCCGGTGAAAACCGTCGGCTCGATGAAGCAGCCCTGCGCCATTTCGCCCTCGGTCACGCGCCGGCCGCCGCAGGCGAGGGTCGCGCCTTCCTTGCGGCCGATGTCGATGTATCTCAGGATGTCCTCGAGTTGCTGCGCGCCGCACACCGGACCGAGGTTGACGCCCGCATCCATGCCATTGCCGACTCGCATCGCCTTCACCCGCGCGACGATGCGCTCGGACAGCTCCTGCGCGACCGCCTTCTCCACCACCACGCGGCTCGTCGACGTGCACCACTGCCCGGCGCAGGCGTAGGCTGCGGTCACTGCGGCTTGCGCCGCCGCATCCAGGTCGGCATCGGCGAGCACTACGAGCGGGTTCTTGCCGCCCATCTCCAACTGCGTGCGCGCAAGGATCTTCGCCGCCTTTTCGTGGATGCGCCGGCCGACCGCGGTCGAACCGGTGAAGCTGATCGCCTTGATGCGCGGATCCACGGTCAGCGCCTCGCCGACGGTGCCGCCGCCGCCGGTGATGAAGTTCCACACCCCGGCGGGCAGCCCCGCGTCGACGAAGAGCTTGGTGAACTCATGGCCCGTCTGCGGCGTGAGGCTGGCCGGCTTGAATACGACCGTGTTGCCGGAGATCAGCGCGGGCGTGCCCTTGCGGCCGGGAACGTTGAACGGAAAGTTCCACGGGCTGATCACGGACACGACGCCGAGCGGCGCGCGGCTCGCGTAAGCGAACACCCCGTCGCTCGCCGAGGGCAGCTGCTCGCCCCCCATGCGCAGGCCCTGGTTGATCTGAAACTCCATCTCGCGGATCGCGCTGTCGATCTCGGTCTTCGACTCGGCGAGGGTCTTGCCGTTTTCCAGCGTCAGCACGCGCGCCATCGCATCGCGCCTCTGCGCCATGAGGCCGAGCGCCTGCTTGAGATACTCGGCGCGCCGATATACCGTGAGCGCGCGCCAGGCGGGGAAAGCCGCTTCGGCGGCGCCGATCGCGCGCCGCGCGTCCTCGACCGTGCAGGCGGGCCACAGACCGGTGATCTCGTCGAGGTTCGCCGGATTGCGCTGCTCGAAGGTCCCGCCGTCGGTGGAGGCAACCCAGTTTCCGCCAATGTAGTTTTGGAAGACGGTGGCCGCAGGCTTGTTGCTGGTCATGCGAATAGTCCTCGAAGCGGGTGAACACGGTTCGACCAATTATGGTACAAAAGCACCTGATTCCCGCTCTGTCTGGAGTTGAAAAATGACGACCGCCATAGCCCCGTCAAAGACGGCCCCCGGTATTGACGTCGATCAACTGCTCCGCATGTACCGGCGCATGCTGATGATCCGCTTGTTCGAGGAAAAAGTGAACGAGCTGTACACCCGCGCCCTGATGCCCGGCCTGGCCCATCTTTACAACGGCGAGGAAGCGGTGGCCGTTGGCGTCTGCGAAGCGCTCAAGCCCGACGATTACATCACGAGTACTCATCGCGGTCACGGGCATTGCCTCGCCAAAGGGGCCGCACTCGACCGGATGTTCGCCGAACTGCTCGGCAAGGAGGCGGGCTATTGCAAGGGCAAGGGCGGATCGATGCACATTGCCGATCCGGATACCGGCAACCTCGGCGCGAACGCCATCGTATGCGGCAGCGCGGGGATCGCCACCGGTGCGGCGTTCACCGCCAAGCGTCTGAAGACCGGCCAGGTCGCGGTGTGCTTCTTCGGTGACGGCGCGATGGGACAGGGACTGCTCTACGAAGTCATGAACATGGCGGCGCTCTGGAAGCTTCCGGTGATCTACTTGTGCGAGAACAATCTTTATGGCGAGTACACAAAAAGCTCGGAGACGCTCGCGGGCGACATATTGACGCGGGCCGCCGGTTTCGGTATCGAGGGGCAGAGCGTCGATGGGCAGGACGTCCGGAAAGTCTATGCCACGGCCAAGGAAGTCGTCGATCGCGTCCGTCGGGGGGCGGGTCCGGCCTTTCTTGTCTGCAATACCTACCGCTTCCTGGGGCACCATGTCGGCGATGTGAACCGTGAGTACTACCGGTCCAAACAGGAAGAGCAGCTGTGGAAAACCGAGCGCGACCCGCTCAAGCTGATGGCGGATTGGTTGACCAGCGAGCAGCTTGCCGATCGCACTCGATTGGATCGGATGCACGCCGAAGTGACCTCAGAAATCGAGAAGGCGGTCGAATTCGCGGTATCGGCGCCGTATCCGAGCGTGGACAAGGTGGCTCAGGACGTATATGCCTGAGACGCGTGAATTGACTTTGGGAGAGGCCGTCCGCGAAGCGCTGGCCGAAGAGATGCGGCGTGATCCGCGCGTCTTCATTTGCGGTGAGGACATCGCCGAAGCGGGAACCGTGTACAAGGTGCTTAACGGCCTGGTCGAGGAGTTCGGCGCCGAGCGCGTGCTCGATACGCCGATCTCGGAAGCGGGTTTCACCGGAATGGCGGTGGGCGCGGCGATGACCGGAATGCGGCCGGTGGTCGACGTCATGTTCGGCGATTTCTCCACCCTGGTGATGGACCAGATGGTCAATCAAGCCGCCAAGATTCACTATATGTCCGGCGGCAAATGGAAGGTCCCGATGGTCATGCGGGCCACCTTGGGCGCGACTCGCCGCTCGGCCGCGCAGCACTCGCAGTCGCTGCACGCGTGGTTCTGCCACATCCCGGGATTGAAGGTCGTGCTTCCGTCGACGCCCTACGACGCCAAGGGACTCATGAAGACGGCGATCCGGGACGACAATCCGGTGGTTTTTTTCGAAGACAAGATGATGTACCGGCTGAAAGGCCCCGTGCCGGCGGAGGACTACACGATTCCGTTCGGCGTCGCGGACATCAAGCGCGCCGGCACTGACGTCACGATTGTCGCAACCAGCAGCATGGTTCAGGTGGCGCTTGGCGCAGCGAAGTTGCTCGAGCAGGCCGGGATCAGCGCGGAGGTCATCGATCCGCGCACCGTTTGGCCGCTCGACGAGAAGACGCTCGTCGAATCGGTAAAGAAGACCTCGCGCGCCATCGTGGTCGACGAAGGCTATGGACGTTACGGCGTGACTGCGGAAATCGCGTCGGTCATTGCGGAAGGCGCATTCTTCAATCTGGAGGCGCCCGTAAAGAGAATGGGGGCGATGCATGTGCCGATCCCGTTCTCCCCGCCCCTGGAAGACGCGACCGTCCCCACTGAGCAGACAGTGTTCGAGGCGGCAACGGCGCTCTGCGGCTAGAACCCCGTCCCTCACCCGACAGACTATATGGCTGCCAGCGTCGTCATGCCTGCGCTCGAAATGGCGCAGGAGACCGGAAAAATCGTCTCCTGGTTGAAACAGGAAGGCGACGCCGTCAGCAAAGGCGAGCCGCTTCTCGAGATCGAAACCGACAAAGCCGTGGTCGAGATCGAGGCGACTGCCGACGGGGTGCTCGCGGGAGTCAAGTCGCGCGAAGGCGACGTGGTGCCCGTAGGCGTGACGATCGCGTGGATACTCGCGCCCGGAGAGCAGCCGCCCGTCGAATCATCCATTTCCGCGCCATCCGCGCGCAAGGTCACCGGGCAGCCGCAGGCCCCAAGTGCAACGCCGGCGCCGGCGCAAACGATTGCGCCCGCCGAAGGCGGTGCCAGAATTTCGCCCAAGGCCCGACGTCTGGCCAAGGAGCGCGGCGTGGACATCAACCGCATCCGCGGCACGGGCGCCGACGGAGCCATCACCAGCGAAGACGTTCTGGCGGCAGCGGAAACGCCCCCGCTCTCGGCCGCTCCGGCCCAGGCGGCAGCGGCGCTCAGCGCCATCGCCCGCCTGATGGCCGAGCGAACCACCCAGAGCTGGACGCAGGTACCGCATTTCTATCTGGTGCGTGAAGTCGATGCCGGAGCCCTTCTGCAGGCCCGGGAGGAACTGGCACCTGCCATCGAACGCGAGCGCGGGGTGAAGATCACGCACACGGACCTGCTCGTCGCGCTCACCGCGCGTGTGCTGAGAAAGCATCCGAAGATGAACGCGAGCTGGGCCGGCAATGCAATTCAGCTGAATCCGCAAGTGAACATGAGCGTGGCGATGGCGGTTCCCGATGGGGTCGTCGGAGCCGTAATTCCCAACGCGGATGGCGCGGCGCTCGGCGACATCGCGCTGCAGCGGCGGGACCTGACCGAACGCGCCCGAAGCGGACGCCTGAGGCCTGCGGATCTGGCTGCCGGAACCTTCACCATCAGCAATCTGGGCATGTACGGCGTCGATGCTTTCAACGCCATCATCGCGCCTCCGCAGGCCGCCAGCCTGGCAGTCGGGCGCATTGCCGAGCGGGTGGTGGCGGTGAATGGCCAACCCGGCGTCCGTCCGATGATGACCGTTACGCTATCGGGCGATCATCGAGTCGTCGACGGCGCTCAAGGCGCGGTGTTTCTCAATGATCTGGCCGAAGCGATTCGCGCACCGGGGGAAACGCTGCGCTCATGAAGCGGAAAGAAGGACCCGCCCGAGGTACCACGCCGCGCCGGCGGTGAACGCCGAGCAGGAATCAGGCTTCGAACCCCAGGCCCAGGGCGTTCAGCTTGCCGACTTCGGATTCGGAAAAGCCCCAGTCCAGGAGCGCCTGCCTGCCGCCCTCGCCGCGCTCGGGCGGCGCGCGCCGCACTGCCGCGGCGGTCCTCGAAAAGCGCGGCGCCGGCGCCGGCTGCTCGACCTTGCCTACCGTGACGAAACTCTTTCTGGCGGCGTTGTGCGCGTGCCTTCTCGCCTCGGAGAAACTGAGCACCGGCGCGAAGCACGCATCCGAGCCCTCGAACACGGCGCACCATTGGTCGCGCGTCTTTGCCAGGAATTTTTCCGCGAAAGCCTTTCTCAGGGCTGGCCAGCCCTTGCGGTCGTTCTGCCCCGGGAGTGCCTGCTTGTCCAGCCCGATCCTTTGAATCAATTCTTCGTAGAATTTCGCTTCGATGGCAGCGACCGAAACGTACTTGCCATCCTTCGTTTCGTAGACCTCGTACCAGGGCGCGCCGGTGTCGAGGATATTGCTGCCGCGCTCCTCCTGCCACGCCCCCGCGGCCAGCATGCCGGAGAACATCGTGCCGAGGAGCGACGCGCCCTCGAGCATCGCCGCATCGACGACCTGGCCCTTGCCCGAGGCTCGTGCCTCGACCAGCGCGCAGGCAACGCCGAAGCCGAGCAGCATGCCGCCGCCGCCGAAATCGCCCACCAGATTGAGCGGCGGCACCGGCGCCTCGCCCTTGCGGCCGAACGCATTCAGCACGCCCGCGAGCGCGATGTAGTTCAAATCGTGTCCGGCGCGCGCCGCCATCGGGCCGTCCTGGCCCCAACCGGTCATGCGGCCGTAGACGAGCTTCGGATTGCGCTCGAAAACCGCCTCCGGCGCGAGGCCGAGCCGCTCCATCACGCCGGGACGGAAGCCCTCGATGAGCGCGTCGGCGCGCGCCGCGAGTTGGAGCGCCGCCGCTGCGCCGTTCCCGGTCTTCAGGTCCAGCGTCACCGAGCGCTTGCCGCGCATCATCACGTCCATCCAGCGCTCGCGCTCCAGGCCGAGGCCCGAGGACTTCGGACGATCCACCAGGATCACGTCGGCGCCCATGTCGGCGAGCAGCATGCCGGCGAACGGCCCCGGGCCGATCGCCTCGAACTCCAAGATCTTGATTCCCGAAAGCGGTCCCATGGCGCTATTTGTGGAATAAAGCTTTTCGCTTTTCCAGGAAAGCGGCGACACCCTCGACGCCTTCGGGGCCGTACAGCGCCTCGGCGAAGGATTCGCGCTCGCGCTCGAGGTGGCGCGAAAGGTCCTGGCCGCGCGCTTCCTCGAGCAGCCGCTTGGTGCGCGCGATGGCTCCGGTCGCGCCGGCGGCGATCTGCGCCGCCCAGGCGAGCGCCTCTTCACGTGCGCGTCCCGGCGCGGCAATGCGGTTGACGACGCCGAACTGCGCGAGGCGCGGCGCCTCGACCGGGCATGCGGTGAGCGCGAGTTCGGCGGCGAGCTGCGGCGGCAGCGCCCGGGCGAGGAACCACGATCCGCCGCCGTCGGGATTGACGCCGACCTTGACGTAGGAGAGCGTAAACACCGCGTCCTCGGCGGCGACCACCAGATCGCAGCCGAGCGCGATCGAGAAACCGGCGCCCGCGGCGTGGCCTTCGACCGCGGCAATCACGGGCTTGCCGCAGGCACGCAGCGCGCGCGCGAGCTCGTTCACCGCCGCAATGCGCTCGATGATCGCCTGCCTCGGTTTGGTCGCCTGCATTTCGTGCAGCGATTTGAGGTTGCCGCCGGCGCAGAAATGCTTGCCTTCGCCGCGCAGCACGAGCGCGCCGACCGAGGCATCATCATTGGCGAGGCGCAGCGCGCGCGTCAGCCCGGCGGATATCTCCGGCGTCAGCGCATTGCGCCGTGCCGGGTTGTCGATGACGAGTTCCAGGACCCGGCCATGACGCTGTTCCCCGACGCGGGCTGCTGTCATGTCAGTGGATTCCCACCGCCGCTTCGATATTACGCACCATTGCCACCAGGCGCGGGCCGAGGTCGTCCTCGAGCTGGCCTTTTTTCAGGATGAAGGCGGGCACGCCGCAGTTGAAGGTCACGACTTCGCCGTCCACGTTGCGCCGCATCGGCGCGCCGACTGCGTGCACTTCGCGCCGCAGCTCGCCGTTCGACACGCAGTAGCCCTTGCCGCGGATGTCCTCCAGGCTTTTCGCAATGGCCGCCTGGTACTTGCGCAGCATCTCCGGCTCCTTCACCTTCATCTGGTTGAGCACCGCCTCGCGCTCGGGCGGGGTGCATGCGTAGAGGAACGCGCGGCCCATCACCGACTGGGCGATCGGAACCGAGGTGCCGATGTCGGGCAGCGTCGTCAGGTTGCCGCTGCGGCAGGCCTCGACGTACACCATGCTGAGCCGGTCGCGGATCCCCATGTTGACCGCGCCGCTGGTGTAGTCGGCGAGTTCCTTCATGAACGGGCGCGCGATCTGGCGTATGCTCATCGAGGCGAGCAGCGGATAGCCGATCGAGAGCACCGCCGAACCGAGCTGGTACTTGCCCAGGCGCATGTTGTGGCGCAGGTAGCCCAGCTTGGTGAGCGTGTAGGTCAGGCGCGACACGGTAGGCTTGGGAAGTCCCGTGCGCAGCGAAATTTCCTTGTTGCCGAGCATCGGTTCCATCGGTGTGAAGCAGCGCAGG
>Ga0154760_1118_pt3 | contig 17900 bp, 16 predicted proteins | sample Rifle2008BG16ft_FD_105768 | JGI IMG/M metagenome (GOLD analysis project Ga0154760, IMG submission 105768) | Betaproteobacteria bacterium RBG_16_66_20
CACCTGCTGCATCTTGCGCGCCGAGGGCAGGTCCACCGAACCGAAGTTGGACGCCGACAGCAGCGCCACCTTGGGCACGATGCCGAAGCGCCGGATCTCCTCGGCGGCGAGAACCGTCATCTCGGCGACGTGCGCGGCATCCGGGTCCGGCGTGACGTAGGTATCGCAGATGAAGATGGTGCGGTCGGGCAGGATCAGGGCGTTCATTGCCGCGTAATGCTTGATTCCCGGTCGCCGGCCGATCACCTGGTCGACATAGTCGAGGTGCAGCGCATGGGTGCCGAAGGTGCCGCACAGCATGCTTTCGGCCTCGCCCTTGTGGATCATCATCGCGCCGATCAGCGTGAGTCTGCGGCGCATCTCGATCTTGGCGTACTCGGGCGACACGCCACGCCGCTCGGTGAGGCGGTGATAGGTGGTCCAGTAGTCGCGGTAGCGCGCGTCGAACTCCGGGTTGACGAGCTCGAAGTCGCGCCCCGCCTGCATCCGCAGGCCGAGCGTCGCGAGGCGCCGGTCGATGACCCGCGGCCGCCCGACCACGATCGGCCGGGCGAGGCCCTCGTCGAGCACCACCTGCACTGCGCGCAGCACGCGCTCATCCTCGCCCTCCGCGTACACCACCCGCCGCGGGTTCTCCTTGGCCGCGGCGAACAGGGGCTTCATGATCAGGCCCGAGTGGTAGACGAACTGCGTGAGGGACTCGCGGTAGGCCTCGATGTCGGCGAGCGGCCGCGTCGCCACGCCCGAATCCATCGCCGCCCTGGCCACCGCCGGCGCGATCCTGCCGATCAGGCGCGGGTCGAAGGGCCGCGGTATCAGGTATTCCGGCCCGAACTTCAGGTCCTGCCCGCCGTAGGCCAGCGCCACGATGTCGGAGGCCTCCGCCTGCGCCAGTTCGGCGATCGCGCGCACCGCCGCGAGTTCCATCTCCGTGGTGATGGTGGTCGCCCCGACATCCAGCGCGCCGCGGAAAATGAAGGGGAAACAGAGAACATTGTTGACCTGGTTGGGGTAATCGCCGCGCCCGGTGGCGATGATGCAGTCCGGGCGCGCTTCCTTGGCGAGCTCGGGCCGGATTTCCGGCTCCGGGTTGGCGAGCGCGAGGATCAGCGGCCGCTCGGCCATCTGCTTCACCATCGCGGGCTTCAGCACCCCGCCCGCCGACAGGCCGAGGAACACGTCGGCGCCGCCGATGACGTCGTCAAGGGTGCGCGCCCTGGTCTCGATGGCGAAGCGTTCCTTGTCCGGGTCCATCTCTTCCTTGCGGCCCTTCCAGACCACGCCCTTGATGTCGGTGACGACGATGTTCGCGCGCGGCAGCCCCATCTTCACCAGCAACTCGAGGCAGGCGAGCGCCGCGGCGCCCGCGCCGGAAACGACCAGCTTTATTTCTTCTATTTTTTTCTCAATTACTTTCAAACCATTCAGGAACGCGGCCCCCACGATGATCGCGGTGCCGTGCTGGTCGTCGTGGAACACCGGGATCTTCATCCGCTGGCGCAGCTTCCGTTCCACCACGAAGCATTCCGGCGCCTTGATGTCCTCCAGGTTGATGCCGCCGAACGTGGGCTCGAGCGCGGCGATGATCTCGACCAGCCGGTCCGGGTCGCGCTCGTCGATCTCGAGGTCGAAGCAGTCGATGCCGGCGAATTTCTTGAACAGCACCGCCTTGCCTTCCATCACCGGCTTCGCAGCGAGCGGGCCGATCGCGCCCAGGCCGAGCACCGCGGTGCCGTTGGTGATCACCGCGATCAGGTTGGCGCGCGCGGTGAGCCTGACCGCTTCGGCCGGGTCGCGCCGGATCTCCTCGCAGGCCGCGGCAACGCCGGGCGAATAGGCGAGCGCAAGGTCGCGCTGGTTGGTGAGCTGCTTGGTGGCAAGGATCGCGATCTTGCCGGGACGCGGCAGGCGGTGGTACTCGAGGGCACTTTTCCTCAACTCCTCGTCCACCGGGTTTCCCTTTCGACACTCCTAGGATCGGGCAAAAATTATATCCGTATAATCCTTCCCGCCCCCCGCATTTCCCCCTGCCGCCCCTTGAAGAACGTGCCCCCGTTGCTCAGCGCTCGGCGCGCCGCCGAGATCCAGCCCTTCGTGGTGATGGATGTGCTGTCGCGCGCACACCAGCTCGAGGCCGCGGGCCGGCGCGTGATCCACATGGAGATCGGCGAACCGGACTTCACCGCGCCGCCGCAGGTGGTCGAAGCAGCAGTGCGGGCGCTGCGGGACGGCCGCACGGCGTACACCGCCGCACTGGGCCTGCCTGCGCTGCGGCAGGCAATCGGGGCGCATTACCGAAGGTGTTTTGGCATCCAGGTTTCAGATTCGAGAATTGCCATTACCTCCGGTGCGTCGGGCGGCTTGTTGCTGACGCTGGCGCTGTACCTAAACCCCGGCGACGAGATCCTGGTGCCCGATCCGGGCTATCCCGGCTACCGCCACATGGTGCGCGCATTCGAGGGCATCGCCCGCCCGCTGCAAGTCGCGGCGGCGTCCGGCTTTCAGCCGACGCTCGCGATGGTGCGCGCCTCCTGGCGGCGCCGCACCAAGGGCCTGCTGCTCGGTTCGCCCTCGAACCCGACCGGAACTCTCATTTCAAGAATGGAGTTGGAGAAAATCGCGCGCTTCGTTGCCGCGCGCGGCGGCGTGCTGATCGCCGACGAGATCTACCAGGGCCTGACGTACGGAGAGCCCCCCGCGACCGCGCTCGGGCTGCCCGGCGAGGTGGCGGTGGTCAACAGCTTCTCCAAGTATTTCTGCATGACCGGCTGGCGGCTGGGGTGGGTAATCCTGCCGAAAAAAAGAATGCGCGATTTCGAAAAACTCGCGCAGCACCTGTTCATCTGCGCGCCGTCGGTGGCGCAGCATGCGGCGCTCGCCTGTTTCTTGCCTGCCACCTTGAACATCCTGGAACAGCGCCGGATCGAATTCCGGCGTCGGCGCGACTTCTTCGTCCCGGCGCTCGAGCGCGCGGGCCTCGGCGTTCCGGTGCGGCCTGCGGGAGCGTTCTACATCTACGCCGCCTGCCCCGCCGGCATCGACGGCAAGCGCTTCGCGCTGGAACTGCTGGAACGCGAAGGCGTCGCGGCGACGCCCGGGGTCGATTTCGGATCGAACGCAACGGCCGGCTGCGTGCGCTTCGCCTACACCTGCGGCATGGCGGAGCTGGAGGAGGCGGCGCAACGCCTGGAACGGTTTACTGCGGCGGGATTTGCTGCGGGAAAGATCAGGCCGAAGGTGCGCGGCGGATCTGCTTCAGCATCTGCTCCAGGCGGGCGCGCTCGGCGAGCACCTTGAACGCGTAGGCCGAACTCGGCTCGTCGAAGGCGCCGGCGTACATCTGCAGCGCGGTCTCGGTCTCGCCGAAGCGGCGCAGGTATTCGCGCAGGATCTGGGCGCCGACCCGGATATTGACCTGCGGGTCGAGCAACGCGGTCTCGCCGCCGTGCTCCAGCAGCTTGTCGCCGTGGAACTTGGGGATCACCTGCATCAGGCCCCTGGCGCCCATGGCGCTCTCGGCAACCGGGTTATAGCGCGACTCGATCGCCATCACCGCGAGGATCAGCAGCGGATCGACTTTCCACTCGGTTCCCGCGCGGTAGGCGGTGGCGACGAAACCGGAGATGGCGTCCTGCGCCACGCGGTAGCGCTTGGCGATGAATTCGCTCACGGCGCGCTGCTCGCGCACCGCGGGGCTCTCGGCGCCGGGCTGGATCGTGCCGGCGGTGACGTTCCCGGCCTCGCTTTCCCAGCCGCCGCTCCAGACCGCGAACTGCAGCAGCAGAATCTCGCGCGGCGCCGGCAAGGCCAGCGCCAGCACCACCGCCAGCCCGACCAGGGCAAGCAGCGTGCGCGCCGCCGAGAACATCCGCCAGGCGCCCGCGGTCCCGGGCAATCTCATCGCGACTTCGCTTGTTTGCATCATTTGCAACCTCCAAACCTTCTGCGACGGTATTTCGCCTTCCCCGATCAGCCGCAACCGCCTCGGGGAGGTCAGGGGCTGCTGGATTGGGGTGGTTTGCGGCCGGCCCGGGACAACTTGGGCGGTTCGCAGCTGCGTCTCGGGAGGACCTTCCTTGGGCCTCCGACGGCGCGACTGAGCACTGCTGCTCAGGGGCGATTGTTGCGTTGCAACAGGACGAAGCATAGCTTGATAGTCCCTTTTATGTCAATCACTTCGCCTGTGCGCCGGAAACCCAAGGCACTGCCGAAGCCATTGTTTCTGCAAGGGTTTCAATGCCCTGGACCGATCTGTCGGGATCGGTAAAATTGCGGCCTCAATGCGAGGGTCGGCATTCAGGGTGGCCGACCCGTTCGGAAGCCTCGCGGACCGACCCTGGTCTCCCAGTCGAGCTGGACGACCAGGGCGGTCCGGAGAACTTCAAAGGCCGGCGGCGGGCTTGCGCCCCCGCCACATTCCCGATCGGTTCCCGGTTACGGCCGGGATCCGGTCGGAAACGGCCACGCGGCCGCTGGATTCAGCGCGGTTCTCGCGCCGGAGGTCGCAGCGGGGGACGGCGCGATTGCTCTTGCCGTCATTGCCGCAGTGCTGGCCTTGGGTCTTGCGGGTTTGCTTGCCGCCTTCTTTTTCTTCTTGGCCTTCTTTTTCGCGGCCTTCTTTTTTTTGCCCGCTACCCTTCTTGATGCCTTCTTCTTGGACGATTTCTTCTTACCTGATGCTTTCTTCTTCTTCTTTTTCTTGCCGCCTTTTTTCGCTTTTTTCTTCGCCATAACAGTCTCCTTAGAGGTAGTTGCGAAAGAAAGCCCGGCCGCACCGGCCCGGACTATTCAAACGCCGGACGAGGATCGTCCGGCGCATTGAATTCTTGAAACGACTCACCGGCTGCCTCTCGCTGCCAGGTCTTGATACAGGATCTCCGGATCGAGCCGGATGCCGCCTTCCCAGGTCACGGTCGCCGATTCCGGATCCACGCTCACCTTCTCGAACTCCCGCACGTCGCGCCACAGCTTGAAAGCGCCGATCTCGAGCAGGTTGCCGAGAAACACGCTGCCCTCCAGCCCGTCGTCGAAACGGATCCACAGCTTGTAGTCGTCCTCGGCCTTGCAAGCGGTCACTCTGTGCATGTTGTTTTCCTCATTCCCAGTTGAGCGCGCCGCCCGTCTGGTACTCGATCACGCGGGTCTCGAAGAAGTTGCGCTCCTTCTTCAAGTCGATCATCTCGCTCATCCAGGGGAACGGGTTGTTCGCGCCGGGATACAGCGTCTCGAGCCCGATCTGCTGGCAGCGGCGGTTGCAGATGAAGCGCAGGTACTCCTTGAACATCGGCGCGTTCAGCCCGAGCACGCCGCGCGGCATGGTGTCCTCGGCGTAGCGGTACTCGAGTTCCACCGCCTTGCGGAAGATCCCGCTCAGCTCCTCGCGGAACTGCGCCGTCCACAGCTGCGGGTTTTCGAGCTTTATCTGGTTCACCAGGTCGATGCCGAAATTGCAGTGCATCGATTCGTCGCGCAGGATGTACATGTACTGCTCGGCCGATCCGGTCATCTTGTTCTGGCGGCCGAGCGCGAGGATCTGGGTGAAGCCGACGTAGAAGAACAGGCCCTCCATCAGGCAGGAGAACACGATCAGGCTCTTCAGCAGGTCCTGGTCGGCCTGCGGCGTGCCGGTCTTGAACGCGGGGTCGGTGAGCGTGTCGATGAACGGGATCAGGAATTCGTCCTTGTCCCGGATCGAGGCGATCTCGTGATAGGCGTTGAACACTTCGCCCTCGTCCAGATCCAGGCTCTCCACGATGTACTGGTAGGCGTGGGTGTGGATCGCCTCCTCGAAGGCCTGGCGCAGCAGGTACTGGCGGCATTCCGGCGCCGTGATGTGGCGGTAGGTGCCGAGCACGATGTTGTTCGCCGCCAGCGAATCGGCGGTGACGAAGAAGCCCAGATTGCGCGTGATCAGGCGCCGCTCGTCATCGCTCAGCCCGTTGGGGTCCTTCCACAGGGCGATGTCGCGGCTCATGTTCACTTCCTGCGGCATCCAGTGGTTGGCGCAGGCCGCGATGTACTTCTCCCAGGCCCATTTGTACTTGAGCGGCACCAGCTGGTTGACGTCGGCCTTGGAGTTGATGATGCGCTTGTCCTCGACCCTGATGCGGCGGTGCATATTGCCGGCGCCGCCCGAGGGCGGCACGAAGCCGGTTTGCGGCTGCATCGGCAGCCCGGCGATCGAGTTCATTTCTACTGGCATGCCTCGCACTCCGGATTGTCGATCGCGCAGAACTTCGCTTCCTCGGCAGTAGAGGCCGAAGCCGACTCGGTCACGGCACCGCCGGAGGACACCGCGTTGAGCGCACCGGCTTTGCTGGTGGACTTCTCGGCGTGCGTCGCGCCCATGGCGCGCAGGTAGTAGGTCGTTTTCAGGCCGCGCAGCCAGGCGAGCTTGTAGGTTTCATCCAGCTTCTTGCCCGAAGCGCCCGCCATGTAGATGTTGAGCGACTGCGACTGGTCGATCCACTTCTGGCGCCGCGCGCCCGCCTCGACCAGCCACGCGGGCTCCACCTCGAACGCGGTGGCGTAAAGGCGCCGCAGTTCCGCCGGCACCCGGTCGATGCGCGCGAGGTTGCCGTCGAAATACTTCAGGTCGGAGATCATCACCTCGTCCCACAGGCCGGCGCGCTTCAGGTCCGCCACCAGGTACTCGTTGGCGACCGTGAACTCGCCCGACAGGTTCGATTTCACGTACAGGTTCTGGTAGGTCGGCTCGAGCGAGGCCGAGACGCCGACGATGTTGGCGATGGTCGCGGTCGGCGCGATCGCGATGCAGTTGGAGTTGCGCATGCCGTGCCGCCGGATGCGCGCGCGCAGCGGCTCCCAGTCGAGCGCCGAGGAACGGTCGAGCTCGACGTAGCCGCCGCGCTCTGCGGCGAGCAGGTCGAGCGTGTCCTGCGGCAGGATGCCGCGGTCCCAGAGCGAGCCGCGGAAGGTCGAATACGGTCCGCGCTCCTCGGCGAGTTCGGTCGATGCGAGGTAGGCGCAGAACGACACCATTTCCATCGAGCGGTCGGCGAACTCGACCGCCTCCTGCGAGGCGTAGGGAACGCGCAGCCGGTGCAGGCAATCCTGAAACCCCATGATGCCCATGCCGACCGGGCGGTGGCGCAGGTTGGAGTTTCTCGCCTTGTCGACCGCGTAGTAGTTGATGTCGATGACGTTGTCGAGCATCCGCATCGCGGTGCGGATGGTTTTCCCCAATTTCGGGAAATCCAGACCCGAATCCGTCATATGCGCAACCAGGTTCACTGAACCCAGGTTGCAGACGGCGATCTCGTCGGCCGAGGTGTTGAGCGTGATCTCGGTGCACAGGTTGGAGCTGTGCACCACGCCGACGTGCTGCTGCGGGCTCCTGAGATTGCAGGGATCCTTGAACGTGATCCAGGGATGCCCGGTCTCGAACAGCATCGACAGCATCTTGCGCCACAGGTGGACCGCCGGGACCTTCCGGTAGAGCTTGAGCTCGCCCCGCGCGACCTTGTCCTCGCAGCGCCGGTAGGCCTCCTCGAATGCGCGCCCGACCGCGTCGTGCAATTCGGGGGCGTCGGACGGAGAAAACAGCGTCCACTCCGCGTTTTCCATCACGCGCTTCATGAACAGATCCGGTATCCAGTTGGCCGTGTTCATGTCGTGGGTACGGCGGCGGTCGTCGCCGGTGTTCTTGCGCAGCTCGAGGAATTCCTCGATATCGAGGTGCCAGGTTTCGAGGTAGGAGCAGACCGCGCCTTTGCGCTTGCCGCCCTGGTTGACCGCGACCGCGGTGTCGTTCACCACCTTGAGGAACGGCACCACGCCCTGCGACTTGCCGTTGGTGCCTTTGATGTGCGAGCCGAGCGCCCTGACCGGGGTCCAGTCGTTGCCCAGTCCGCCGGCGTACTTCGCCAGCAACGCGTTTTCCTTGATCGCGTCGTAGATCCCGGTGAGGTCGTCGGCCACGGTGGTCAGGTAGCACGAGGAGAGCTGCGAGCGCAGCGTGCCCGAATTGAACAGCGTCGGCGTCGAGCTCATGAATTCGAAGCTCGAGAGCACGTCGTAGAACTCGATCGCGCGCGCTTCGCGGTGCTTTTCGTTCAGCGCCAGGCCCATCGCCACGCGCATGAAGAACGCCTGCGGCAGCTCGATGCGCTGGCCGCGCTGGTGCAGGAAATAGCGGTCGTACAGCGTCTGCAGCCCCAGGTATCCGAACTGAAGATCGCGCGCGGCGTCCAGGGCCCTGCCCAACTTGACCAGATCAAAACGGGCCAGCTCCGGGTCCAGCAGCTCGGCCTGGATGCCGCGGGCGATGAACCCGGCGAAGTAGCTCGCGTAGCGCGACGCCATCTCGGCCTGCGACACCTCTTCGCCGATCACCTCGAACCGGATCGTGTGCAGCAGCAGCCGCGCGGTCGCGTAGCTGTAGGCCGGGTCCTTCTCGATCAGCGCGCGCGCGGCCAGGATCGAGGACTTGCGCACCTCTTCCATCGGCACGCCGTCGTAGAGGTCGCGCAGCGTGCTCTCCCGGATCGCCGCGGGCGAGGCGCCGGGCTCCAGGCCCGCGCAGGCCGAGTCGAGCAGCCGGTCGAGCGCCGCAGTGTCGAGCGCGCGGCGTTGGCCGTTTTCCACCACGTTCAGCACCGGCCCGGCGCTCGAGTCGGCCTGCGCGCGCGCCTTCTTCTCCTGTGCGCGGGCGCGGCTGCGCTCTTCGCGGTAGAGCACGTAGGAGCGCGCGACATCATGCTGGCTCGCGCGCATCAGCGCGAGCTCAACCTGGTCCTGGATGTCTTCTATATGGAAGGTGCCGCCCTGGGGCTGGCGCCGCAGCAGGGCGTTGACCACGCTTTCGGTCAGATCGGCCACCAGTTCCCGGATGCGCGCCGATGCGGCGCCCTGGCTGCCGGCCACCGCGAGGTAGGCCTTGGTCATCGCCACCGAAATCTTGGCCGGCTCGAAGCCGACCACGGCACCGTTGCGCCGGATGATCTTGTAGTCGGCGTAGGACGGGCGTCGCGCAGCGCCGGGTTCGGCAACGTCCACGCCGATGGCGCTGTTCGCCGCCGTACCTTGCTGCGCGATCTGCATCTGCCGTCTCCCGTGTCGCCTGCGGTTGCGCCGCAGCGCCCTGCGCTGCCTGCCCGAAGGCGACAGCCCCGTTACCGCTGGCGCAAAACCACAATATCTAGTGCTGAAGTGTTGATTGGACACTAATTGTTGTGGAAGCACTCTACCACGCGTCCGGGAATTTGCAAGCGCGGGGCAATTTGCGCATTGCAGCGAAACCACTAGATAGGGGATATCATCCCCTGGGGCCCACAAAATACAGTGGCTAGCGGCGGCAGAGGCCGGCGAGCAGGCGCGCCCAGTCGAAGCGCGCGCCGGGATCGGACTTGCGACCGGGCGCGATGTCGCTGTGCCCCGCGACCTCCCGCAACGGCAGGACGTCTTGGAGTTTCTTGACCAGCTTCAAAACACTTTCATACTGCGCGGCCCCGAAGTTGCCGTCGTCAGTACCTTCGAGCTCAATCCCGACCGAGAAGTCATTGCAGCCCCCGCGCCCGCGCCAGCGCGAGGCGCCCGCATGCCAGGCGCGCGCCTCGAGCGGCACGAACTGGACCAGCTCGCCGCCGCGCCGCACCAGGAAGTGCGACGAGACGCGCAGGCCCGCAAGCTGCGCGAACGAAGGGTGCGCCGCCGGCGCGAGCCGGTTGGTGAACAGGCGCTCTATCGCGTCGCCGCGGTAGTCGCCGCGCGGCAGGCTGATCGAATGCAGGACGACGAGGGAAACTTCGCTGCCCTGCGGCCGGCGGTCGCAGTTCGGCGACCGCACCCGCCGCGCCCCCGCGATCCAGCCCCCGGCTGCACGAGACCGCGTTTCGGGCTCATCGGCCATCGGACTCCGGCTCGCGTATCCCGAGCCGCTGCATGCGGTAGCGCAGCGTGCGGAAAGTGACGCCGAGCAGCTTGGCGGCCGCAGTGCGGTTGAAACCGGTCTTCGCGAGCGCATCGAGAATCGCGTCGCGTTCGACGCGGTCGAGGTATTCGGGCAGCGGCAGCTTGGCAGACCCGGTGGCGGGCCCGGGCGCCTCGTCGGGCGCCGCGGGCCGCAGCCGCAGGTCCTCGGTGGCGATCTCGCTTGCCCCGGAGAGCGCGGTGGCGCGCTCGAGGATGTTTTCCAGTTCGCGGATGTTGCCCGGAAAATCGTAGCTCTGCAGTTCCTGCAGCGCGGCGTCCGAAAGGCGCGCCGCGGCAACCCCCGCCTGCGCCGCCAGCCGCTTCAGAATCGCCCCCGCGATCGCGCCGATGTCGCCGCGGCATTCGCGCAGCGGCGGCATTTTCAGCTCGATCACGTTGAGGCGGTAGTAGAGGTCCTGGCGGAAACTGCCCGCCTCGACCAGCGCCGCGAGCTCCTGGTGCGTGGCGCTGATCACGCGCACATCCACCGGGTCCTCCTGCGTCGCGCCGACCCGGCGCACGCGCTTTTCCTGGATCGCGCGCAACAGCTTGACCTGCATCGGCAGCGGCAGCTCGGCCACCTCGTCGAGGAACAGCGTGCCGCCGTCGGCGGCCTGGAAAAAACCGCCGCGATCCTCCTGCGCACCGGTGAACGCGCCCTTGCGGTAGCCGAAGAACTCGCTCTCCATCAGGTTCTCGGGGATCGCGCCGCAGTTCACCGGCACGAAGGGGCGCTCGCGCCGCGCGCCGTGCAGATGGATCTGGCGCGCGGCGAGCTCCTTGCCGCTGCCCGATTCGCCGCAGATATGCACCGGCGCCTGCGTACGCGCGAGCTTGGCGATCATTTCCCGCACCTCGCGCAGCGGCACGCTGGCGCCGATCAGCTGCCCGCCCGCGGCCGCGGCCGCGTTGCGCTCGGGCAGGGAGAGCGCGGATTTCACCAGCGTGCGCAACTGTTCCAGGCCGACCGGCTTGGACACGTAATCGAAGGCCCCGGCCTTGAGCGCGGCGACCGCATTCTCGGCGCTGCCGTGCGCGGTGATCACCGCCACCGGCAGGTCGCCGGCGAGCGCGGCGATGTGGCGCACGAGTTCCAGGCCCTCGCCGTCCGGCAGCCGCATGTCGGTAAGGCAAAGCCGGTAGCGCGCGTCGCGCAGCCGTTCCTTGGCTTCGCCGATGGAGCCCGCCGAATCGACGCCGAGGCCCATCTTGGCGAGCGTCAATTCGAGCAGCTCGCGGATATCGGGCTCGTCGTCGACGACCAGCACGCGCTGTTCGTGCCCGCTGCCGCTCGGAGCACGCCCGCCCTCGCCCGGTGCACGCCCGCCGCCGCGGCGCTCATTTTTCCTCATGCGCGCTTCATGCGGCGGTGGTGACCTCGCGGCAAAGGATCCTGAAGTGCGCTCCCTGCATGTCGTCCACGTACTCCAGCGCGGCGCCGTTCGCGGCGCACAGCTCGCGGGCGAGGTACAGGCCGAGGCCGGTTCCCTTGCTCTCGGTGGTGAAGAACGGCTCGAACAACTGACCCTGGATCGCCCGCGGAACGCCCGGGCCGTTGTCGCTCACGTTCAATTCTACTTGATCGCCATAGGCGTTCAGCGCGATGCGCACCCCGCCCGGCTCCTGGCGCGCATGCCGCACCGCGTTGCGCAGCAGGTTCCACAGCACCTGGCGCAGGTGCTCGCGGTCGAATTCGATCGTCACATCGCGCGCGCGCTCGAGCGCAATGCGGCCGGCCGGAACCGACTCGTTGGCGGCGAAATCGGCGACGAACGCCGCCAGCCAGGCGCCCAGCGCGACGCGGTCGGCGGCGGCGCGGTCGCGCCGGTTGAGCTGCAGCACGTCCGACACCAGCCGCTCCAGGCGCTGCGCATTGTCGTGGATGATGCGCGTCAGCCGCCCGTGATGCTCTTCATCCAGCAGTTCGGCGGCGTGGCTGATCGCCGACAGCGGGTTCCTGATTTCGTGCGCGATGTTGGCGGTGAGGCGGCCAAGCGCGGCAAGCTTCAGCTGCTGCGCTTCCTCGCGCGAGCGCGTGGTGTCCTCGAGGAACAGCACCGCGAGGTCCTCCGCCGCCCCGGTTTCCATCAGGCGCAGCCGCAGGCCGCGTCCGCGCAGGTCCAGCTCGAAGCGCGCCGCGGCGCCGTCGCCGCCGCGCCAGGCGCGCCAGCGCTCGCCGAAGCCGGGCAGCAGCGACGAGAACTCCGCGCCCATCAGCGATCCGGTGCCGAGCAGGCGCTGCGCCTGCGGGTTGTACTGCGCCACGCGGCCGTCGCGGTCGAGCACCAGCACGCCGTCCTGCATGTCGGCGATGACCAGCTGGTTGACCCGCAGCTGCGTCTGCAGCGCGCGGCCGCGCTCGCGCGCGAGGCTCTCGTTGGCGGCCACGCGCTGCGCCAGCCAGCCGGTGACGCCGGCGCTCGCGAAGCAGCCGATCGCGAGCAATCCGGGCTGCAGGTAGTTCGCCTCCGGCGCATCGAACCGCAGCATCCAGTAGCTCTGCTCGAGCAGCAGCGCGATCGCGGCGAGCGCGGCATAGAGCAGCGACAGGCGCCGCGGCGCCACCAGCGCGGCGCCGGTGAGCGCGATCAGCAGCATTACGCCCAGCCCGCTGCGGATGCCGCCGCTCGCGTACATCAGCAGCGTGATCGCGACGATGTCGATCGCGAGGTGCATCGACAGCTGCAGATTGAACAGGTCCCGCAGGTTGCGCACCAGGCTGTGGAACACCACGCCCGCCATCAGGTACGCCACGCTCACCAGGCGGAAGACGTTCAGCCGGTGCGAGCCGAGATTGAGCGAATCGTCGAAGAACAGCGTGATGCCGAGGAACAGCGTCGCCACCGCCATGCGGTAGACGTTGAAATAGCGCAGCGAGATCCAGAACGAGTCGGGCGTGCGGTCGTCGCGGCCGAACAGACCCGTATAGCGCGGCCCTTCCTGCATCAGCCGTCCCGCGGGCCGAGCCGCCAGTGTTCCTCGCTGCAGTAGTAGCGGCCGCCGGCGCTGCGCGCCTCGGACTTGGGCAGGTTGACCCCGCAGTGCGCGCAGGCCACGAGCTCGCCTTGCTGCTCGCCCGCCGCGTCCGGCGCCTTGCCCCCGGCGCGCGGTCCCGCGATCGCGCGGCGCAGCAGCCAGACGACGAGCACCACGATCACGGCAATCAGAATCAGCCGACCCATGCGGTCATTATGCGGGAAATGGCAACGCGGGAATTGGTCGGGGTGACTGGATTCGAACCAGCGACACCTGCGTCCCGAACGCAGTACTCTACCAGGCTGAGCTACACCCCGAACTAGGAACGGCGAACCACCGAGAAGGACGCCAATTCTAGCAAAGAATCCTTGTAATTCGAGCCGGGCAGCGCCTGCAACGCGCCGCGCGCGCCCTCGGCTTCGCGCGTCGCCACCGCGCGCGCGTACTCGAGCGCGCCGGTCGCCCTGACCGCTTCCAGCACCTGTGCGAAGTCGGCGCGCCCGCCCTCGACGATCGCGCGCCGCACGGTGGCCGCCTGCGCGGCCGAGCCGCAAGTCATCGTGCGGATCAGCGGCAGTGTCGGTTTGCCCTCGGCCAGGTCGTCGCCCAGGCTCTTGCCGATGGCGGCAGCATCACCGGAGTAGTCGAGCACGTCGTCGATCAGCTGGAACGCGGTGCCAAGGCGCATGCCATATTCGGCCAGCCCGGTCTCAAGCGAAGGCGACGCGTTTGCCAATACGGCGCCCAGGCGCGCCGCCGCCTCGAACAGCTTCGCGGTCTTGCGCCGGATCACCTCCAGGTACCGGCCCTCGTCCACCTCCGGGTCGTGGCAATTCATCAGTTGCAGCACTTCGCCCTCGGCGATCATGTTGGTCGCATCCGCGAGCACCTGCATCACCCGCATGCTGTTGGCGCCGAGCATCATCTGGAACGCGCGCGAGTAGAGGAAGTCGCCCACCAGCACCGAGGCCGCGTTGCCGAATTCGGCGTTCGCCGTGTTGCGGCCGCGGCGCAGGTCGGATGCATCCACCACGTCGTCGTGCAACAGGGTCGCGGTGTGGATGAACTCGACCACCGCGGCCATTTCGTAGTGCTGCTCGGCGCGCGTATTCCCCGGATAGCCGGCGGCACCGGCCGAGAGCAGGACCAGGGCCGGGCGCAGGCGCTTGCCGCCGCCGGCGACGATGTGCTCGGAGACCTGGCGCACCAGGGCCACGTCCGAGCCGAGCCGGGCGCGGATCACCGCGTCGACGCGCTGCATGTCCGCCGAAACCGGCGCGAGAAACGGCAGGTTCTCCATAGGGGATAGAAATTAGCACAGCGGCCTTTGACCTGGCCGCATGAAATCCCTTATAATTCCAAGTCTTTGCACACTATTTCAGCACAGGTTCAACCATGTATGCAGTGATCCAGACCGGCGGCAAGCAGTACCGCGTGAAATCCGGCGAGCAGCTGAAGGTGGAAACGCTGCCGGCCGCGGTCGGCGCGGCGGTGTCGTTCGACCGCGTCCTGATGCTCGGCGAAGGCGACGGCGTGCGCGTCGGCGCGCCGTTCGTGGACGGCGCCACCGTCAAGGCGACGGTCCTGGCGCAGGGGCGCGGCGAGAAAATCCGCATTTTCAAGCTGCGCCGCCGCAAGCATTTCGCCAAGACCCAGGGCCACCGGCAGGGCTTCACCGAAGTGCGCATCGACGAAATCGTCGGCGCCTGAGCGACTGTCAAGCAGACCAGAGAGAAGCCACCATGGCACACAAGAAAGCAGGCGGCAGCTCGCGCAACGGGCGCGACTCCAACGCAAAGCGGCTGGGCGTCAAGACCTACGGCGGCGAGAGCGCCAGCGCCGGCCAGATCCTGGTGCGCCAGCGCGGCACCGTGGTGCACCCGGGCGTCAACGTCGGCGTCGGGCGCGACCACACGCTGTATGCGCGCATCGACGGCACGGTCGAGTACTCGGTCAAGGGCGCGGGCAACAAGAAAACCGTGAGCATTCTCCCGGCCTAATTGTCCAACCGACTCCGCGCAAAGCCCTATCGGAGTCGATAGGGCTTTTTTGTTTCTGCCCCCCAATGAAATTCATCGACGAAGCGAAGATCCAGGTGCACGCCGGCAAGGGCGGCGACGGCAGCGCCGCGTTCCGGCGCGAGAAATTCGTGCCGCGCGGCGGACCGTCGGGCGGCGACGGCGGCCGCGGCGGCAGCGTCTGGGCGCTCGCCGACCGCAACATCAACACGCTGGTCGACTACCGCTTCGCGCGCATCCACCGCGCCGAACACGGCGAACCCGGCCGCGGCGCCGACAAGTACGGCCACGGCGGCGAGGACATCGAACTGCGCATGCCGGTCGGCACCCTGGTGAAGGACGCCGAGGACGGCGTGCTGCTGGCCGACCTGGCAAAGCACGGCCAGCGCGCGCTGCTGGCAAGGGGCGGGCGGGGCGGCCTGGGGAACCTCCACTTCAAGTCGAGCACCAATCGCGCCCCGCGGCAGTTCACCCGCGGCGAGCCCGGCGAGAGCCGCGAGCTCGCGCTCGAGCTGCGCGTGCTCGCGGACGTCGGCTTGCTGGGCCTGCCGAATGCCGGCAAATCCACCTTCATCCGCGCGGTGTCCGCCGCACGCCCCAAGGTTGCCGACTACCCGTTCACGACGCTGAACCCGTCTCTCGGCGTGGTGCGCGTCGCGCACGATGCGAGCTTCGTGGTCGCCGACATCCCGGGCCTGATCGAGGGCGCGGCCGAAGGCGCGGGCCTCGGCCACCAGTTCCTGCGCCACCTGTCGCGCACCCGCTTGCTGCTCCACCTGGTGGACCTCGCGCCGCCCGAGACCGATGCCGATCCGGCGCGGGACGCGCGCGCGCTGGCGAACGAACTGAAGAAATACGACCCGTCGCTCTACGACAAGCCGCGCTGGCTGGTGTTCAACAAGGCCGATCTCCTGTCCAGCGGCGCAGAGGCCGAGGCGCGCGCGCGCAGGATCGTGCGCGCGCTGCGCTGGAAGGCGCCCTGGTATCTGATCTCGGCAATCAACGGCAAGGGATGCAGACAGTTGTCCGGGCAGGTATATGCGTTTCTCTCCAATATCGAAAACAGGAAAAAGGCCCGCCGTGCAGGCTAGCCCCATCGCCGCCGCCGCCACCCTGGTCGTCAAGGTCGGGTCTTCGCTCGTCACCAACGAAGGCCGCGGCCTGGACGCCGCGGCGATCGCACGCTGGGCGGCGCAGATCGCGCAACTGCGCTCGCTCGGCAAGCGCTGCGTGCTGGTCTCGAGCGGCGCCATCGCCGAAGGGCTGCAGCGCCTGGGCTGGACGCGCCGGCCGCAAGCCATGCATGAACTGCAGGCGGCGGCGGCGGTCGGGCAGATGGGCCTGGTGCAGTGCTACGAGAGCTGCTTTCGCGAGCACGGCCTCGCCACCGCGCAGGTACTGCTCACCCACGCGGACATGGCCGACCGGCAGCGCTACCTGAACGCCCGCTCCACGCTGCGCACGCTGCTCGATCTGGGCGTCATCCCGGTGATCAACGAGAACGACACCGTGGTGACCGACGAGATCAAATTCGGCGACAACGACACCCTGGGCGCGCTGGTCGCCAACCTGGTCGAGGCCGACGCGCTGATCATCCTCACCGACCAGGCCGGACTGTACGACGCGGACCCACGCAAGGTTGCAGCCGCAAAGCTGGTTCAAGAAGGCGAAGCAGGCGATCCCGCTCTCGAGTCGATCGCCGGGGGCAGCGGCACACGGATGTCGAAGGGCGGCATGCTGACCAAGGTGCTCGCCGCCAAGCGCGCCGCGCGCAGCGGCGCGCATACGGTGATCGCATCGGGACGCGAGCCCGACGTGCTGCTGCGCATTGCGCGGGGCGAGCGCGTCGGCACGCTGCTCAGGTCGCGGACCATGCCGCTCGCGGCGCGCAAGCAGTGGCTCGCCGACCACCTCAACCTGGGCGGGCGCCTCAAGCTGGACGCGGGCGCGGTGCAGGCACTGGCGCGCGGCGGCAGGAGCCTGCTGCCGATCGGCGTGCTCGAGGTATCCGGGGAGTTCGAGCGCGGCGCGGTGGTCGCCTGCGAAGACCCGCAGGGGCGCGAAGTCGCGCGCGGCCTGGTGAACTATTCGGCCACCGAAACGCGCCAGATCATGCGCAAGCCGTCATCCGACATCGAGTCCATCCTCGGCTACGTAGACGCGCCGGAACTGATTCACCGGGACAATTTGGTCCTGCTCTAGCGCGCGACGTCGCGCAGCGTCGGGTGACCGCCCAGGCGCAAGGCGTCCAGCCCTTCTGCCGCCGTCCTGACCGACACGCGATTCGGGCAGAAGTACCGGCTACCCAATTCATTGTGCCAGCGCTGCACGCTCCTGGGCTCAATCGGCTTCCAGTCCGACCTCGCCTGCGACCACGCGCCAGCGTGGCCCAAAGCGTACACTTTGTAGCTGTTGCTCGCGCACCGGATACCCTCGTAGCTCACGCTTTCGGCGCCCGAGGGACTGCGCGCGACCAGCGTGTAGCGCACCACGCCATCGGCGCCCGCCGAGAGCGACAGCGGGTCGACGAAGAACTTGAAGCTGTTCGCCGAACTGACGAAGAATTCGATCAGGGCATCGGCCTTGGGCAAGGCCGGCAGCTTGAACTCGGCTTCCTTCCAGTCGCGTTCCTCCTGCGCCTTTTCCCAGTCGCTCTTGAACTGAGACGTCTGGGCTGCGGCGAACGCGGTCCAGCCCAGGACCGCGAGCAAAGGCAATCTCTTCAAACCAGGTCGCCCACCAGCGACTCCCGCACCTCGGCGGCAACCGCGGCGCCGGACCGATAGTTCGGGTGGTCGACGCCGACCGACAGGCCGGCGCCCTGCTTGAGGGCCCGGCGCATCTTCTGGTCGAGTTCGAAGCGCAGGAAGTGCACCGAAGAGGTCTTTTCTTCGTTCTCGCGCTCGAGATCCTCGTCGGCGATCGCGTAGACCCGCTCGCAGCCCGCGACCTGCACCCAGGTGCGGTCCTCGA
>Ga0154760_1108_pt1 | contig 17891 bp, 17 predicted proteins | sample Rifle2008BG16ft_FD_105768 | JGI IMG/M metagenome (GOLD analysis project Ga0154760, IMG submission 105768) | Betaproteobacteria bacterium RBG_16_66_20
CGTCCTTGGCGTGCATCTGCGCATAGGCGCCGTGCGCGGCCGCTTCCGCATCGCCGACGTGCACCGGCAGGCCCGCATCCTGCAACACCGAACCGAGCGCCGAGAGGCACAGCATCACGTTGTCCGGGCGGCAGCTGTAGCCCATCAGGCCGAAGCGCCAGATCTTGCCGGCCAAGGGTCCCAGGCCTGCGCCGATCTCGAGGCTGAACTCGGAGAGCAGCGTGCGCCGCACCTTGGCTTCGTCCACGCCTTCGGGACACAGCACCGCGTTCATTTGCGGCAGCTGGTATTTCTCCTCGACCAGGAACTTCATGCCCATTGCTTCCAGCCCGGCCTTCAGCGCCATGTGGTGGCGGTGGTGGCGCGCCCAGGAATTCTCCAGGCCTTCCTCGCGGATCAGGAGCAGCGCTTCGTGCAGCGCGAAGAGGGAATTCGTCGGCGCGGTGTGATGGTAGGTGCGCGTGGTCGCGCCCCAGTAGCCGAGCAGCAGGTTCATGTCCATGAACCAGCTGTGGATCTTGTCCTTGCGCGCCTTGACGCGCTCGACCACGCGCTCGGAGAACGACACCGGCGACAGGCCCGGCGTGCACGACAGGCACTTCTGGCTCGCCGAATAGATGGCGTCGATTTCCCACTCATCGACTTTCACCGGAGTGCCTCCCAACGAGGTCACCGCGTCTACAATCACGAGCGCATCGTATTTGTGCGCCAGCTTCACCAGCGTTTTCGCGTCCGACTGCGCGCCGGTGGAGGTTTCGGCGTGCACGAAGGCGACGATCTTGGCATCCGTGTTCTTCTTCAGCGCGTCCTCCAGCTTCTGCGGGTCGACCGGCTCGCCCCACTTGTCCTCAACCAGCACCGGCACGCCGCCGCAGCGGATCACGTTCTCGAGCATGCGGCCGCCGAAGACGCCGTTCTGGCACACGATCACCTTGTCGCCGGGGGCGACGAGATTCACGAAGCAGTACTCCATGCCGACCGAGCCCGGGCCCGAAATCGGGAACGTGAGCGGGTTCTTGGTCTGGTAGACGTATCGCAGGAGCGATTTCAGCTCCTCCATCATCTCGACGAACACCGGATCGAGATAGCCGATCGCCGGCTGGCTCATGGTGGTGAGCACGCGCGGATGGATCTCGGTCGGGCCGGGGCCCATCAGCGTTCTCTGCGGCGGGTGGAAGGAATGGATGCGTTTCGCGGGGGCATATTGGCTCATGGGATCACTCTCCGACATTCCGAACGGCGCATCCTCCGGGCGCGACTTCACGCGCACCGGGTTCTTCGCGCTGGCTTCGTTAATCACGTCTTCCGAACGGATGCGGCCCTGGGTGACGCGCTCGACTTCGCCCGCCCAACGCGCGGGAACGTAGCCGGTCTTCACCCAGTAGTGCACCACCGCCCGGTCGAGCTGGAACGCGCGCGCGACCTCGGCCTGGCTGCCGAACAGCTCGACCAGTCTTGCGGCGCAGTTTGGGGCTTCAACCACGCCGCAAGTCTAATACGTCAAATTCAGTTTGACAAGGGCAGTTCCCGGCGCGCCGGGCCAAGGCGCCCGAAGAGAGGCAGCTTGAGCGAGGGATCGAAGGGGTTGATGCCGAAGGTGAGGCCGAGCAGGTTCACCTCGAGCCCTTCGACGCCGCTCGCGGTAAGCGCGAACAGGCCGGCGAGAGAAAGCTGCACGCCGCTGCCGCTCGGCGCAGCGCCGACGATTGAGCCGCTCAAGTAATCCTTGCCGATCGCCGTCGGCGGCAGATCGGCCTCGAGTTCCGGCACGGCGCGCGTGATCCACGCGGTGAAGGTGTTGGAATTAGGGCCCGGCCAGGCGCTGTACTCGCCGGCGTACGGATAGCTGCGCGCCGCGGCATCGATGCGCGGGATCAGTATTTCGGCTTCGGCGCCGCGCTTGTCGGAGTAGAGCTCGGGTGCGTTTCCATACCAGCGCGCGTCGGCGGCGCGGGCGTGGATCGCGACCACCGAGTCCGACCAGCGCAGGCGCCAGCCGATGACTTCGTACACGGTATAGGCGCCGGCGTTCGCCGGTTTCACCGCGACCCAGGTGTGCACGCCGAAGCTGCCCCGCCAGCCCCAGGTACGCGCACCGTAGACCTGCACCACCGCCTCGGGCGTCGCCGCCGGGTCCGGCGCGAGCCCGACCGGCGCATGGCTCGCGGTGCGCCAGTCCTGCGCGATCACGGCCTTGCCCACGAGGAGCGCGAAAACCAGCAATCCCGTAAAGAGCAGGAATGCCAACAGCCGGTTGCGGCGGCGCAGATCCATCGGTTACTCGGAAAACGCGGCGGCAAACTGCGGCTCGCCGGGTTCCTTGAAGTCCTCAATGTTTTTCGGTTTTGAACTTGATTTCATTGCCAGGAAATCGAAGAGTTTGCGGTCAAGCAAATGCGAAGGGCTTACGTCGGTGAGGGCGCGCAGAATGGACTCGATCCGGCCCGGGAACTGCTTCTCCCACTGGCGCAGCATTTCGCCAATGACCTTGCGTTGCAGGTTCACCTGCGAGCCGCACAAGGCGCAGGGAATGATCGGGAAGGCTTTCGCCTCGGCATAGGCGGCGAGGTCTTGCTCGGCGACATAGGCGAGCGGGCGGATCACGACATGGCGGCCGTCGTCCGACAGCAGCTTCGCCGGCATCGCCTTCAGCGTTCCGCCGTGGAACAGATTGAGGAAGAAGGTCGCGAGCACGTCGTCGCGGTGATGGCCCAGCGCGATCCTGCTGGCGCCGAGTTCGCGTGCGACGCGATACAGGGCCCCGCGGCGCAGCCGCGAGCAGAGCGAGCACATCGTCTTGCCTTCGGGAATTACCCGTTTTACCACCGAGTACGTGTCCTGCTCGACGATCCTGAAGGGCACGCCGAGCGAGGTCAGGTAGTCCGGCAGCACGCGCTGCGGAAAACCGGGCTGCTTCTGGTCGAGGTTGACGGCGATCAGCTCGAATCTGACCGGTGATTTGTTCCTCAGAAAAACCAAGGCGTCCAGCAGGCCATAGCTGTCCTTGCCGCCCGAGAGGCAGACCATGACGCGATCGCCCTCTCCGATCATGCCGAAATCGCCGATCGCCTCGCCCGCCTGGCGCCGGATGCGCTTGGCGAGCTTGTTGACTTCGTAATCGGATTTGCGCGTATCGCTCATGAAAGGCCCGTCACAGGTGCAGCGAACGCCCGCCGTCCACCGCCAGGACCTGGCCGGTGACGAAGGGCGCCGTGGCGAGGAAGTGTACCGCCCGCGCGATCTCCTCGGGCGAGCCGATGCGCGCGAGCGGCGTGGCGGCGATGATGCGCTCGCGCTCGCGCGGCGCGAACTGGCCGTCCTCGGGCCAGGCGATGGCGCCGGGTGCAATCGCATTGACGCGCACCTCGGGCGCGAGTTCCAGCGCGAGCGCGCGCGTCAGTGCAACCAGCCCGGCTTTCGCGACGCTGTAGACGAGGTAACCCTTGAGCGGCCGCTCGGCGTGGATATCGGCAATGTTCACGATCGCACCGCAATTCTTCGCCAGCTGCGGCGCCGCCTCCTGCGCGAGAAAGAGCGCTGCGCGCAGGTTCGATCCGATCAGCTCTTCCCAGTGCCCGGGCTCGATCGAGCCTACTGCCGTGGGATAGAAGGTCGACGCATTGTTGATCAGCAGATCGAGCCGGCCGAAGCGCTCCAGCGCGGCGCCCAGCAGCGCCCGCGGCGCGATCGGCGCCAGCAGATCGGCTTTCACCTTGAGCGCGCTCGCGGCCCGCGCCGCGTTCAATTCCGCCTCGAGGCGCCCGGCCTCGGCTTCGGCGCCGCGATAGTGCAGCACCACGTTCGCGCCGGCCGAATGCAGGCGGCGGGCGATCGCCGCACCGATGCGCCGCGCCGCGCCCGTGACGAGCGCGGTCTTTCCCTGCAGTTCTTGCGACGTGCCGGCGTCCATGTCAGGCCGGAATTCTAGGGTAAATTCGCCGGCATGCGCCCCGTCGAACTCCCGTTGCCCGATCCGCAGGCGCTCGCCGCGAGCCGCGCACTGCTCGGGCGCATCGCCGCCGAACTGGGCGCTAGCGGGAACTGGATTTCCTTCGCGCGCTACATGGAGCTTGCGCTGCACGAGCCGGGCCTGGGGTATTACGCGGCCGGCGCGCGCAAGCTCGGCGCCGGCGGCGATTTCGTGACCGCGCCGGAACTCTCGCCGCTGTTCGCGCGCACGCTCGCGCGCCAGATCGGGGAATTACTCGAATCCGGCGACGCGGTGCTCGAATTCGGCGCTGGATCGGGTTTGCTTGCGGAGGTTTTGCTTTCTGAACTCGAGGGCGTGAAATACGAAATCCTCGAAACCAGTCCTGAACTTCGCGAACGCCAGCAACAGCGCCTGGGCAATCGCGTGCAGTGGCTCGACCGCCTGCCGCAGAAATTCCGCGGCGTGATGCTCGCCAACGAAGTGGCCGATGCGATGCCGGTGCACGCGCTCGCATGGACGCGCGATGGCATACGCGAACGCGGGGTGTGCGCGAACGAGGGGCAGCTTGCATGGTCGGACCGCGCCGCGCAGGGCGCGGTGCTCGCTGCTGCCAGGGAAATCGACGTGGCAATTCCTCCCTCGGGCCGCTACGAGAGCGAACTCGCGCTGTTCGCGCGCGCCTGGATGCGCTCGCTCGGCCGCTTCCTGGAACGCGGCGCGATCCTGGTCATCGACTACGGCTTTCCCGGGCGCGAGTTCTTCCATCCGCAGCGCTCGATGGGGACGCTCGCCTGCCATTACCGCCACCACGTGCACGGCGATCCGTTCTTTGTGCCCGGATTGCAGGACATCACCGCGCATGTGGACTTCAGTGCGCTCGGGCGCGCGGCCGCGGAAGCCGGGCTGAAAGTGCTCGGCTACGCCAGCCAGGCCCAGTTCCTGGTGAATTGCGGCATCACCGATCTGCTCGCCGAGGAAAACCCCGCCGACGCGAGGCGCTATCTGCCGGCCGCGGCCGCCGCGCAGAAACTGCTCTCGCCCGCCGAAATGGGCGAACTTTTCAAGGTGCTGGCGGTAGGGCGGGGCATTGACGCGCCGTTGCTTGGATTCTCAAGCGGAGACCGCTCGCATGCGCTCTAGCGCCCTACTATTGTTGTGTTTTGTTGCATTAGGAATAAATGCAAATGAAACAGATGCGGCCCGCAAGCGCTGGGCCGAAAGCCCCCACGGCCTGCTCCTCGAGCGCATCCTGCCGCCAGGATTCGAGGCAGACATGCTCCCCGAGCCCGCCTCGCGCGGCGCGCAGTTGACGCTGCGCTACTGCGTGCAGTGCCACAACCTCGCCAACCCGGCGATGCATGAAGCGAGGAAATGGCGGTCGATCGTAGAGCGCATGGTGTTGCGCATGCAGGGCCGGGGCAACATGGGCCGGCTGATGGCCGACATGATGGCCGGGGTGGAGGCGCCCGCGCCTGAAGACACCAAGCTGCTGGCCGCCTACCTGCGCAAGCACGCGCAGAAGGCGCTCGATCCGAGGCGTTATCCGGAAGTGAATTCGCCCGCGGGCGAATCGTTCCGCCGCGCCTGCGTCCAGTGCCACGTGCTGCCCGATCCCCGGCGCCACACGGCCGAGGAATGGCCCGCGGTGGTCGCGCGCATGCAGAAGAACATGGAATGGATGAACCGCGTCGTCGGCTCCAAGCCGCTGCCGGGCGAACCGCAGTTGAGAATCGAAGACATCAATGCGTTCCTGATTCGTCACGCGAGGAGGTAAGCGCCGATGCCCCGCAAAATCGTCGATCTTTCCATCTATCTCGAAAACGACGTGATATCCGATCCTCCGCCTTTCGGTCCCAAGATCACTTACATGGACCACCAGACGACCTTTCCGCAGATGGCGCCGTTCTTCCCCGGGCTGAAAAAGGAGGACTTGCCCGACGGCGCCGCATGGGCGGTGGAGAAAGTCGAGCTCATCACGCACAACGGCACGCACCTCGACGCGCCGTACCACTTCCACCCCACGATGAACGCAGCCTCGGGCCGGCCGGAGCGAGCCATCGCCATCGACGAGGTCAACCTCGATTGGTGCTTCCAGCCCGGCGTCAAGCTGGACTTCCGGGACTTTCCGGATGGATATGTCGTTACGGCAGAGGACGTGGAAGCAGAGTTAAGAAAAATCAAACATACATTGAAACCCCTCGAGATCGTCGTCGTGAACACCCGGGCGGGCTCGCGCTACGGCAACGACGACTACGTCAGCGCCGGCTGCGGCATGGGCTACGAGGCGACCATGTACCTGCTCGAGCGCGGCGTGCGGCTCACGGGCACGGACGCCTGGAGCTGGGATGCGCCCTTCGTCCACACCGCCGAAAAATACAGGGAAACGAAAGACGCGAGCCTGATCTGGGAAGGCCACAAGGCGGGGCGCGACATCGGCTACTGCCACCTGGAGAAACTGCACAACCTGGAAGCGATACCTTCCGACGGCTTCGTCGTCGCCTGCTTTCCGCACAAGATCCGAGGCGCCTCGGCCGGCTGGACGCGCGCAGTGGCGATCTTCGACGAGCTGTTGCTGGAGAGCTTTCGCCGCGACGGCACTGGGGAAACTCTAATGAATGTCGTCCCCGCGAAGGCGGGGACCCAGTAGGCGGTTGATACGCATGGGTTCCCGCTTTCGCGGGAACGACGGCATGCCCCTTAGAAACTAGCCGTTGAGCTTGCCCATCGCTCCGGCCGGATAGCGCGTACCCCTGGCCGCGCCGGGTGGGCACGCAGACTCGAGCGCGGCGATGTCGGCAGTCGAAAGCGCGATCCCGGTTGCCGCCGCGTTGGCCTCGAGATGGTCGGCGCGCCGCGTGCCGGGGATTGGCACGATGTCCTTGCCCCTGGCGAGCAGCCAGGCCAGCGCGAGTTGCGCGGGCGAACAGCCCTTGCTTGCGGCGATCGCGTCCACCGCCGCGGCGAGCCTGATATTTGCCGCCAGGTTTTCGCCCTGGAAGCGCGGGTGCGCCTTGCGCCGGTCATTCTCGGCCAGGCTGCCGGCGCCCCGGATCTCGCCGCCGAAGATGCCGCGCCCAAGCGGCGAATAGGCGACGTAGCCGATGCCCAGTTCGCGGCACAGCGGCAGGATCTCGCTCTCCGCATCGCGCGTCCACAAGGAATACTCGGTCTGCAGCGCGGCAATCGGGTGCACCTTGTGCGCCCGGCGAATGGTCTGCGGCGCGGCTTCCGACAGGCCGAGATGGCGCACCTTGCCCTGCTCGACCAGCCTGGCCATCGCGCCCACCGTGTCCTCGATCGGCACGCGGGGATCGACCCGGTGCTGGTAATACAGGTCGATGGTCTCGATGCCGAGGCGCTTCAGGCTCGCCTCGCAGGCCTCGATCACGTACTGCGGGCGTCCGTCGATGGCGCCGTCGGCACCGGGGGCCAGGACATTGCCGAACTTGGTGGCGATCAGGTAGTCATCGCGCCGCCCGGCGATGGCGCGCCCGACCAGTTCTTCGTTCTTGCCGTTGCCGTAGACGTCCGCGGTATCCAGGAAATTCACGCCGATGTCGGCCGCGCGCCGCAGCGTGGCGATGGCCTGCTCCTCGCTGCCCGGAAAATAGAATCCCGGCAGGACCATGCAGCCAAAGCCGATCGCGGGGACCTCGAGCGACCCCAGTTTGCGTTTCTTCATGCCCGGCTCCCGTTGCATCGTCCAAGCTAGAGTACCTGCGCTTCCAGCCATTCGGCAATCGACTCCGCGGCGGCGCGCCAACCGGCATCGAGCATCAAGGCGTGGCCGAGTCCCGGCAGCAGCCGGAACTCCGAGCCGAGCAGGCGCGCGGTGCCCTGCGCCGTCGCCGCCGGAATCAGGACATCCTTGCCGGCGCCCAGCACGAGGGTCGGCGGACGCCGGCCGCGCCAGGGGGACGGCAGGCCCCATCCGCTCATGTCGAGCAGCGCGCGTCGCGATTCGCCCTGCATGCGCCGGTAGCAGCGCTCGAGCTGCTCGGGCCCGGGGAGGGCGGCGAACAGCGCCTCGCCCAGCACCTGCGGCGAAGCGCGCCCGCCGCTTGCCACGGCATTGAGCCCCGCAAACAGCGCCGGACGGGTGAATGCGAGCGAAAAGCTCGAAGGCAGCAGCCCGTAGGCCGGAACCGGGCAGGCGAGAACCAGCGCGGGCGCCGCGCCTAGAGGGCCGGAGCCTCCAACGGCCACGCGCTCCAGGCATTTCTGCACCACCAGCGCACCCATCGAATGGCCGATCAGCACCGGCGGCCTGGGCAGCCGCACGGCGGCGCGCGCCACGTCCTCGGCGTAATCGGCAAGGCTGAAATCGTTCAGCTGCTCGCGCCCTGCGCTCCTGCCGTGGCCGCGCAGCGACACTGCATACGAGGGAAAGCCGCGCGCGGCGAACCAGTCGAGGAAATTCTCCTCCCAGCACCAGGCGCCCACATAGGCGCCGTGCACGAACAGCAATGGGACCTTCTGCGTCGCGCCCTTGGCCGGACGCGACAGCACTTCCAGCTGCATCAGGAGGGAATCGCCATGCCGCGCGCGACGGCCGGCCGCGCGCCGATGCTGTCGTACCAGCGCTTCACCGCGGGGAACGCGGCAAGGTCCACGCGGTGCCATTCGTGGCGCGCGACCCACGGGTAGGTGGCGATATCGGCGATCGAATATTCGTCGGCCAGGTAGGCGGCCTCGATAAGCCGCGTGTTCAGCACGCCGTAGAGCCGCTTCGTTTCAGCACCGTAGCGCTCGCTGCCGTACGCGATCTCGTCCTTCTTCGCGCGCATGAAGTGGTGCGCCTGGCCGAACATCGGCCCGACGCCGCCCATCTGGAACATGAGCCATTGCAGCGCGATGTATTTCCCGCGCACCGTCTGCGGCAGGAATTTCCCGGTCTTGCCCGAGAGATAGACGAGGATCGCGCCGGACTCGAACAGCGGCATCGGTTTGCCGTCCGGCCCCTCGGGATCGACGATCGCCGGGATGCGGTTGTTCGGGCTGATGGCGAGGAACCCGGGCTTGAACTGATCGCCCTTGCCTATGTTGACGGGGTGAACCTGGTAGGGCAGGCCGCACTCCTCGAGCATGATGGAAACCTTGCGCCCGTTCGGCGTGCTCCATGTGTAGAGATCGATCATTGCAGCCTCGTTGATTTCGAAGCCGCGCAGTTTACTCGCTGCGCAACGCCTCGAGCGGATCGAGCCGTGCGGCGCGGCGCGCCGGCAGCACGCCGGCGGCGAGCCCCACTCCTACCGCGACCACTTCCGCGAGCACCGCGTAATGCCACGGCGTGTGCACCGGCAGCGCCGGCAGCACGAGCTTGAGCGCGCCGGCGATCCCCCAGCCCATCGCCAGGCCGGCCGCCCCGCCGACCGCCGCGAGCAGCGCCGCCTCGCCGAGGAACAGCAGCAGGATCGCGCGCTGGGTGGCGCCGATGGCGCGCAGCAGGCCGATCTCGCTGGTGCGCTCGGCGACCGCGATGGTGAGGATGGTGAGGATGCCCACGCCGCCGACCACGAGCGAGATCGCGCCGATCGCCGCGACCGCGAAGGTGAGGGCATTCAGCACGGTGCCGAACACCTCGAGCATCTTCTGCTGCGGCGTGACGGTGAAGTCCTCGGCGCCGTGGCGCGCCACCATCACGCGCTTGATGCCCGCCTCCACCTCGGCGAGCGGCGCGGTCGGCTCGTACAGGACGTGGATCTCCATCAGGCTCTCGCGGTTGAACATGTCGAGCGCGCGGCCCACCGGAATGAACACGGTGTCGTCCAGGTCGAAGCCGAGAATCTGGCCCTTGGATTCCATGACCCCGACGATCCGGTAGCGCTCGCCGCCGATGCGCAGGCGCGCACCGAGCGGGTTTTCGCCGCCGAACAGTTCTTTCGCCACCTTGGAGCCGAGCACCGCGAGCGCGCGCGCCGCGCGCGGATCGTCGTGCGGCAGGAACTCGCCGCTCGCCACGCGCATGCTGAGCGCGCGCGAAAAATCCGCCCCCGTGCCGTAGAGCGTGACGCGGCGGCTCTTGCCCGCGTACACCACCTCGGCGTTGCCCTGCACCATGGGATCGGTCACCTGCACATAGCGCACGCGCGTGAGTGCCAACGCGTCGTCGATGGAAAGCGGGCGCACCGTGTTCACCGCGCCGAGCGACGCGCCGTGGGTGGTGATGCGCCCGGGCGTCACGGTCACGAGGTTGGTGCCGAACTGGGTGAACTCCGCGATGACGAAGCGGTGCAGCCCCTCGCCGATCGAGGTGAGCAGGATCACCGCCGCTATGCCCACCGCGATGCCGAGGGCGGTAAGCGACGTGCGCAGCCGGTGCGAGGTGAGCGAGGTGAAGGTGAAGCCGGCGAAATCGGCGGGACTCATCGCGGGCTTATCGCTTGGAGAGCGCCTGCACGGCGTCCAGTTTCGCGGCGCGGCGCGCCGGCGCGACCGAGAACAGGATCGAGGTGACGATCGCGGTGAGCGGCGCGGCGATCACCGCCCACCACGGCGAAGTAAAGGGAATGTTCGGGTAGATCTGGCCGAGCAGCAGCTGGCCGAGCTTGCCTGCGGCGAGGCCCACTGCGGCGCCGCCCAGCGCAAGCAGCACCGCTTCGGTGACGAAGGTGAGGCGGATCTGCGCCGCAGTGGCGCCGAGCGCCTTGAGCAGGCCGATTTCGCCGCGGCGCTGAGTGACCGAGATCAGCATCACGTTCATGATCAGGATGCCGGCAACCGCCAGGCTGATCGCCGCGAGGCCGCCCACCGCGAGCGTCAGCGCCTTGAGGATGCGGTCGAAGGTGGCGAGCACCGCGTCCTGCGTGATCACCGTGACGTCGCGCTTGCCTTCATGCCGCAGGCGCAGGATCTCCTCGATGTCGGCCTTGGCCGGGCCGATGCTCTCGCGGCTCTTGGCCTCGACCAGGATCCGGAACAGCGCCTCGGTGTTGAACAGCGCCTGCGCCGCCGCCACCGGCACGATCACGATCTCGTCGGTATTGAAGCCGAGCGACTCGCCCTGCGAGGCGAGCACGCCGACGACGCGAAAGCGCCGGTCGCCGACCCGCAGCCATTGGCCGAGGGGCGAGCGCCCCGGAAACAGCTCCACGGCGAGCTTGGTCCCGATCACGCACACCGGCAGGCTGTCGCGCGGGTCCATGACGGGCAGGAACTGGCCCTGCGCCATCTCCATGCTCCGGATGTCCATCAGCTCGTGCGTGGAACCGAGCACGGGGGTTTCGCGGCTGCGCGAACCGGCGCGCACGTCGCCCGCGCCGACGATCAGCGGCGCGAGGCGCCGCACGGCGGCGCTGCGCTTCAACGCCAGTGCGTCGTCGATGCTCAGATCGCGCGGCGTCCGGCCGATGAGCACGCCGGGCATCGCGCCCGCGGTCTCGCTGCGGCCGGGCAGCACGATCACGAGGTGCGTGCCGAGGGACCCGAACTGATTGACCACGTACAGGCGCGCACCTTCGCCGAGCGAGCTCACCGCCACCACGGCGGCCACGCCGATGCCCATCGCAAGCAGGATCAGCAGCGTGCGCGAGCGGTAGCCGCGCACCACGCGCCAGGCAAAATCCAGAACGTCCGCGAACCGCATGGCCGGAACAGGGGAACCTCTAGGTTCCCCCGTTACCCCCTGCATCGGCCTTCTGGTCGCTGACGATCGCCCCGTCGATCATGCGAAGCGTCCGCTGCGCCCGCCCGCCGATCTCCGGGTCGTGCGTGACCAGCAGCACCGTGCCGCCGTCGTGGTGCACGCGCTCGAGCACCGCCATGACCTCCTGCCCGGTATGGCGGTCCAGATTGCCGGTCGGTTCGTCGGCGAGGATCACCGCCGGCCGCATCGACATGGCGCGCGCGATCGCCACCCGCTGGCACTGCCCGCCGGAGAGCTGGTCGGGCCGGTGCCGGGCGCGCGCCTCGAGCGCGTACTCGGCGAGCAGTTTGCGCAGGCGCTCGCGGCGCTCGGCCGGATCGACGCCGGCGAGCACCATCGGCAGCTCGATATTCTGCGCCGCGGTCAGCCGCGGCACGAGATGGAAGAACTGGAACACGAAGCCGATCTTCTCGCGCCGCACGCGCGCCTGCTCGTCGTCGGTGAGGCCCGTGACATCGCGCTCGTCGAGCTCATAGCGCCCCGCGTTCGGACGGTCGAGCAGGCCGATCAGGTTGAGCAGGGTGGACTTGCCGGAGCCCGACGGGCCCATGATCGAGAGGTACTCGCCTGCCGTGATATCCAGGTCCACGCTGCGCAGCGCGTGCACCTCCTCCTCGCCCACGCGGAAGATGCGCTCGATGCCCCGCAGGCGGATCATTTGCCCGGCGCGGCGGCCGCCTTCGCTTCCTCGACCGCGCGCGCGCCGGCCTTGACGCCGGCGCGCTCGAGCGACGCGACCACGCGTTCGCCGGGAGCGAGTCCGGACTTGATTTCGGTGTACTCCCAGTTGGTGAGCCCCGTCTCGATGCGCCGTTCCTCCAGCATGCCTTGCGACGAGAGCACCATCACGCGGTTGCCCGGCATGAGCGCGGCGGTGGGAATGCGCAGCACTGCGTCGCGCGCGGCAACCACGACCTCGATGTCCGCGCTGTAGCCCACGAGCAGGTGGCGGACCTCGCCCGGGGAGTCGAACGCCACCTCGATCTCTACGGTGCGCGCCTGCTTCTCGAGCGCGAGCACGTAGGGCGCGATGCGCCGCAGCTTGCCCGGAAAATGCTTGCCGCGGTAGGCGTCCAGCGTGACGCGGCCGGACATGCCGATCCTGAGCTGGGCCGCGTCCACCTCGTCGATCGGCGCCGTGACATACAGGCAGGAATCGTCGATCAGATCGACCGCCGGCAGCGTCGGAATGCCGGGCGGCGAGGGCGTCAGGTACTCGCCCACTTCGCCGTTCACTTCCGCGACGATGCCGGCAAACGGCGCCCGCATCACCGTGCGCGCGGTATCGGCGCGCGCCGCGGTGACGCGCGCCTCGGCCTCCTTCGCCAGCGCGCGCGCCGAGTCGCAGCCCGCCTGGCGCGACTTCGCTTCGCTTTCGGCCCGGTCCACGCGGTCCTCGGAAACGAACCCCTTGTCGCGCAGCTGCCGCGTGCGAGCCGCTTCGCGCACCGCGTTGTCGGCGAGCAGGCAGGCCTCGCGCACGCGCGCGCTGGCGGAATCGAGTTGTTCGCGGGAAACGCGCTCGCGCGCCAGCAGGTCGTCGTTCCACAGCACCAGCAGGAGCTGTCCCTCCTTCACCCGGTCGCCCTCGCGCACCGCGAGCCGCTCGATGCGTCCGCCCAGCGGCGTGGCGAGCTTGGCGCGGCGGCAAGCCGAGACCGAGCCGGCGCGCGTATTGGCCACCGTGGTTTCGACCCGGCCTGACTCGGCCGCGGCAAGCACCACGGCGACCGGCGCCGGCCGGGTGGCGTTCCAGGCGAATACCGCCGCCGCCGCAAGGACGATCACGGCGAGAGCGCGCAGCAGCCAGCGCGACGTGTTAGCTCCGTTCATGGGCCCAGATTGTGCCGTTATTCCGCTGCGCGCACTTGATCCGGCGCAAACCGCCGGTCAGCGCGCCAGGCTCGCCGCGATTGCCTGCTCGCGCGCCCGGTCGATCAGCGCCGGGATCGCCGCGGGCTCCGGCGCCCGGTGCGCAACCGCACCGGCGTCGACCGCGGCCGCGGCCGCGAGCGCGCGCTCGATCGTCGTCGCGTCGAATCCGGGTTGCACGATGCGCGCAACCTGAAGCATCGCCCTGAAGCGTTCCGGGCGGCGGATCGCGTCGCCGCGCTTGAGGAGATTCAGCAGGCCGCCGGGACTGGAGGCGTCGAGTGAAGAACGCAGGCGGCAACAGAGCACCGCGAGGTCGCGTTCCTCGTTCGGCACGCGCAGGCGGTCGCACAGGCCTTCGATCTCGGATTCCTGCAGCGGCCAGCAAAGCACGGCGAAGCGCACGGGCAGCGTACCGGAGAAGGTTTTCGGAATCTCCCTGAGCTCCGGCAGCAGCTTTGGCCGGAAGTCGCAGCGCTCGAGCGCGTCGAACATCCGCTCGGCGTGCTCTTCCAGCAGGCCCCTGCCGAATTCCTGCCAGACGCGCTCGGCCACCAGGTGGTCGGCTTCGCCCGTGTCCACCATGGACTTCATCAGCGCCATGGTTTCCTCGGCGATGCGGAAACCGAAGCGCGCGGCAAAGCGCGCGACGCGCAGGATGCGCACCGGATCTTCATGGAACGCGTCGCTGACATGGCGCAGCACGCCGTCTTGCAGATCTCTCTTTCCATGGAAAGGGTCTATCAGCGTACCGTCTTCGGCCTTCGCCATCGCGTTGATGGTGAGATCGCGCCGCGCGAGGTCGTCCTCGAGGGTCACGTCGGGGGCGCTGTATACGGTGAACCCCTTGTAGCCGCGCCCGCTCTTTCTTTCGGTGCGCGCGAGCGCGTATTCCTCGTGGGTCTCCGGATGGAGAAAAACCGGGAAGTCCTTGCCGACCGGCGTGAAGCCGGCGGCGACCATGTCTTCCGGCGTTGCGCCGACGACGACGAAATCCTTGTCCTGGACGGCGAGGCCGAGCAGCTCGTCGCGCACCGCGCCGCCCACGACGTAGGCCTTGACTGCAGCTATCTTCGCGCCCGCCAGCGTAATTGCGGATACCGCTCGCGCGGTCCTGCAGGCGCGAGCCAGGCAGGCGCCGCGGCTTCCAGGGCGACCGGCTGAATCCCGAACGGGAACGCGCAGTCGCACACGCTCGGCACCTGCATCGAAGCGTAGTTGTCCCGCGTCAGCAGCGCCACCGGCAGGAACTCCATCATCCAGGCCTGCAGATAGGACAGTGAATCGGGCAGGCCGACGATCAGGCGCCGGCGCCCGGTAATCCGGCACACATAGTCGAGCAGTTCCCGCAGCGTGTATTCACGCGGGCCGCACAGGTCGTAGCGCTTGCCGGCGGCTTCGCGGCTCTCGAGCGCCGCGATGCACGCGCGCACCACGTCGCCGACGTAGACCGGCTGGAAGCGCGCGCCGGGAGAACCGAGCGCGAGCACCGGCAACAGCGCGGCGAGCTGCGCGAACAGGTTCAGGAACCGGTCCTCGGGCCCGAAGATCACCGAAGGCCGGAACACGGTCGCCGCGAGATCGTCCGCGGCGAGCACCAGCTGCTCGCCGATGCCCTTGGATCGCAGGTATTCGGAAGGCGCCCTGGCGCCGGCGCCGAGCGCGCTCATGTGGAGCAGCCGGCTGACGCCCGCCTCGCGGCATGCGGCGACCACCGACTGCGCCAGTTCCACGTGGGCCTGGGCGAACTGCGGCCCGTAATGGTTCGGCCCCTCCTCGCCCGGCCGCGCGCGCCTGCTATGCAGGATACCGACGAGGTTGACCACCGCGTCGCGCCCGGCGGCAAGCCCGGCCAGCGCGCGCGAGTCGCGCACATCGGCCTCGATCACGTCGACCGTGGGGAGCAGGATCAGGTGCTTGGCGCGCTCGCGGCGCCGCGTCGGCACGGTGACGCGGGCGCCGCGCGCCGCCAGAGCGGCGACCAGATGGCGGCCGACGAAACCGGAACCGCCGACGACGAGAAAGTTTTCGTATTTCAAGGCAGTTCTTCGTTAAAGCGCTCGCCGGAGGATTTCGCGGGTACCTGGCCGAGCCGTTCCTTCAGGGACACAAGCTTACCGCCGATCAGTTGCGAGTAGTACATCGTGTTCGCCATCACCTTCTTGACATAGTCGCGCGTCTCGTTGAACGGGATGGTCTCCGCATAAATCGCGCCCTCCAGCGGCTTGGCGTCGCGCCAGCGCCGCGCCCGGCCCGGCCCCGCGTTGTAGGCCGCCGAGGCGAGCACCGGATGGCCGAGGTCGTCGAGAACGTGCTTCAGGTAGCCCGTGCCCAGCGCAATGTTCATCGATATCTCGGCGACGCGCGCCGGACTGAAATCCCTGAGGCCGTTGCGCTTGGCGACCCAGCGCGCGGTCGCGGGCATCAGTTGCATGAGCCCCCTCGCGCCGACGGAGGACTTGGCGTTGACGATGAAGCGGCTCTCCTGGCGCACCAGACCCAGCAGCCAGGCTTCCTCCAGGCCGAAGCTGCGCGCGTTTTCGTTGAATATCTCGCGAAACGGCGCCAGGTAACGCACCTTGTAGTTGTGCATTTGCGAGGTCCGGTCGGCGGTGTTGATCGCACGATCGAAAATCCCGGCGCGACGCGCGAGTTCGGCGGCCGCGAGCAGCTGCGAATCGTCCATGGCGCGGATCGTGAATACCCATTCGCGCGTCGCCTCGGAGCGAAGCTCCAGCCGGTAGAGCTCGAGCGCGCGCGCGAGGCCCGGATTGCCCTTCGCGGCTTCGACCTCCGCTTCGCTCGGGACGTGGAACGGCTCCGGAACCCCCGCCATCGCGCCGAGCTCCTCGGCGGCGAGCAGACCGTAGAAACTGGCTTGTCCCGTTATCCGCAGGAAATAGGCGCGCGCACCGTCGTCGCGCCCCTGCACGCCGAGCGCGCGCCCGTACCAGTAGGTCCAGGCCGGGTCCCGGCGCGCGCTCACCGACATGCGGTCGACCGCGTCGCGCACCGCCTGCCAGTCCGCCGCGCGCAGCGCGGCGCGCGCTTTCCAGGCCAGTTGCTCGTCGTTCAGCGTGCTGTCGTCCGCAAGCTGGTACCACTGGTGCGCATCCGGCAGCAGGCGCCGCGCGCCTTCGTAGGCGAGGCGGCCCCAGAGATACTTCGCATCCGCGGGCGGCAGCTGCGGGCCGAGTTTGCCGCGCAGCGCTGCCGCCGCCGCTTCCGGCTCGGTGCGCGCGAGCCGCAGCACGGCGAACAGCGCCATCTCCCGCGTCGCGCGCCGCTCGAGATTGTGCGGCGTGCCGGCAAGCAGTTTCTTGGGCGCGGTTGCCGCCTGATTGAGCAGCCGCTCGTCGTGCGTCTCTCCCGCCGGCAGCGTCGCGAGCGTGCGCCGCGCGGCCGAGACCTGCCCGTTCTCGAACAGCACGCGCACCCGCCGCCAGACGTCCTCGACGGAAAACTTCCGGGCGTCGAGCATGCCGTCGGCGAGCGTGTTGCAGCCCTCGGGCAGCTCGCGCGGCTCCAGCCAGACCGCGCGCGCCTCCTCGTAAGTACTGTCGTCGCCGCGCGCGAGGCGCGACAGCCACGCATAGCAGCGGATTTCAAGATCGTCCTGCGCCAGCAGCGGCAGCGCCTGATCGAAGCCCGGCCAGTCGCCGCGCTTGCCCAGCACCTTCAGCCAGTCGGCGCGCAGCCGTTCCGCGAGATAGCTGCCGGCCTCGCGCCCGAGGAAGGCGCGCACGTCGGCTTCGGCGGCATCTTCTAGACCCAGCTTCAGGCGCCAGTACTCGAGATAGGGCGCGAGCACGTGACCGCCGAGCTGGCCCGAGAATTTCTGCAGCTTGACCGGGTCGCCGGCGCGGAAGGCGTCGTAGGCCTTCAACATGGCTTCATCTGCCGCAGCTACCTTGGGCGCGCCGAAACTGGCGCCGGTCCAGAGCGCCATCGCTGCTATAGTGATGAAGAAACGCCTAAAAATCATGGAGTAAGCTTAGCACTGCCGCGGCAAGCCTGCATGAATCCAGATCAACTGAAAGCCTGGCGCAAAACCGAGCGCAACCGGCTGATCGCGGCACGCGAGGCGCTCGATGCGGCGACGCTGGAACGCTTCCGCCTGAGGATAGACGCCCATCTGGAGCGCGCGTTCCCGGGTCTCGCCGCGGCGAAGCTCGCCTTTTGCTGGCCGATCCGGGGCGAATACGACGCGAGGCACCTTGCAAGAACGCTGCGCGGGCGTGGCGCGTTGACCGCGCTGCCGGTCGTCGTGGCGCCGCGGCAGCCGCTCGTGTTTCGCGAGTGGCATCCCGGCGTGCGCCTCGCGCGCGGACCGCTCGACATTCCCTACCCCGCCGATTCGCCCGCGGTGGTTCCCGACGCGGTGCTGCTGCCGATGAACGGCTGGGACGCAAAAGGCTACCGGCTTGGCTACGGCGGCGGCTT
>Ga0154760_1126_pt2 | contig 17763 bp, 16 predicted proteins | sample Rifle2008BG16ft_FD_105768 | JGI IMG/M metagenome (GOLD analysis project Ga0154760, IMG submission 105768) | Betaproteobacteria bacterium RBG_16_66_20
GCGCCGCCATCGGCATCGTGCCGCAGGACACGGTGCTGTTCAACGACACCATCCGCTACAACATCCATTACGGCCGGACCGACGCGAGCGAGGAAGATGTGGTCGAGGCGGCGCGCGCCGCGCACATCCACGACTTCGTCCTGACGCTGCCGGCGAAGTACGAATCGATGGTCGGCGAGCGCGGACTCAAGCTCTCGGGCGGGGAGAAGCAGCGCGTCGCGATCGCGCGCGCGCTGCTGAAGAATCCGCGCATCCTGATTTTCGACGAGGCGACCTCCGCGCTCGACTCGAAATCGGAGAAGGCGATCCAGGCCGAGCTGGAGCGCATCTCGGTCGGGCGCACCACGCTGGTCATCGCGCACCGGCTCTCCACGGTGATGGATGCCGACCTGATCCTGGTCCTGACCCAGGGCCGGATCGTCGAGCGCGGCTCGCATCGCGAATTGCTCGCTGCGGGGGGCGAATACGCGCGCATGTGGGCACTGCAGCAACAGGCGGCCGAGGCCGAGGCGGTGCTCGAGCAGGCCAAGGCGGCTTGAAGCGGCGTTAAATACCTCCTCTAGGCCATTATTTTTGCTTGCATTTTTGCAATTCCATCAGCTACACTCGCGCAGTTTTCAAAAATATGACGGGCATGCAGAGCACCGAACGTAACCTGCACCACCTGGAAAAAATCGTTGCCATCGCCGCGCTCGCGGCGGTGTTCGCGCTGGCGATCGGTTTCGCGCAAGCAGGCGAGATGCGCGCCGAGCCGAAGAAGGCGGGCAAGAAATCCGACGAGGTGTTCCTGCGCTCGGCGGTGGCGCTGGTGCAGGACGCCGCCAGCGGCGAGACGCTGATCGCGAAGAACCAGGACACGGTGCTGCCGATCGCCTCGATCACCAAGCTGATGACCGCCATGGTGATCCTCGATGCGGGGCTCAACCTGGAGCAGCGCGTCGCCATCAGCGGCGAAGACAACGACCTGGTCAAGGGCACCCGCTCGCGCCTGCGGCCCGGCACCGTCCTGACGCGCGACGAGCTGCTGCTGCTCGCGCTGATGTCCTCGGAGAACCGCGCCGCGGCCTCGCTTGGCCGGACTTATCCGGGTGGCACCGATACCTTCGTCGCGGCGATGAACGCCAAGGCGCAGGCGCTCGGCATGGTCAGCTCCCGCTTCGTCGACCCGACCGGCCTGTCGTCGGCGAACGTCTCCACCGCCCACGACCTGGCGCGGCTGGTTTCCGCGGCGCATGAATACCCCCTGATCCGCCAGTATTCGACCCGCGACAGCGCCATCGTGCAGGCATTCGGCCGGCCGCTCGGCTATCGCAACACCAACGGCCTGGTGCGCAACGCGCACTGGCAGATCGGCCTTTCCAAGACCGGCTACATCAGCGAGGCCGGACGCTGCCTCGTGATGCGCGTGCGCATGGCTTCGCGCGAAGTGATCGTGGTGCTGCTCGACTCCTGGGGCAGGCTCTCGCGCGTCGGCGACGCCAACCGCATCCGGAAGTGGCTCGAGGCCAACACCGCCAAGGGGCCACGCGGCTAGATTCGGTGGTTTCCGCGGACGGCTTCCGCAGGGACGTGATCGCGGGGCTCTCGCTGCCGCAGAAGGCTTTACCCCCCAAGTATTTCTACGACGCGCGCGGCAGCCGCCTGTTCGAGGCGATCTGCCGCCTGAAGGAGTACTACCCGACGCGCGCCGAACTCGCGCTCACCCGCAGGTATATCGGCGGCATCGCAGGATTCGCACGCCAGCACGGCACGCTGATCGAGTACGGCAGCGGCGAAAGCATGAAATCGCGGCTCCTCATCGAGGCGCTGTGTCCTTCGGCGTACATACCCGTGGATATTTCGAAAGACGCGCTGCGCGCTGCTGCGGCGAAGCTGCGGCGCCGCTTTGCGTGGCTCGACATTCGCCCGGTGTACGGCGATTTCTCGCGGCCGCTGAAGATTCCGCTGCCGCAAGGGCGCGGCCGGCGCGTGGTCTATTTTCCGGGCTCTACGATCGGCAACCTCACGCCGGAGGAAGCGCGTGCGTTCCTGCGCATGACGCGGAGGCAGCTGGGCCCCGGGGGTGCGATGCTGGTGGGCGTGGACCTGAAAAAGGACGCCAATGTCCTGCACGCTGCCTACAACGACGCCAGGGGCGTTACCGCCGCATTCAACCTGAACCTTCTCGCGCGCATCAACCGCGAGCTCGGCGGCGATTTCAAGCTGCGCCGCTTCCGCCACTACGCGTTCTACAACGCCGCGCTCGGCAGGATCGAGATGCACCTGGTATCGCTCGCGCCGCAGCGCGTGAATGTCGGCGGGCACCGCTTCACCTTCGAAGCGGGCGAATCGATCCACACCGAGAATTCGTACAAGTACTCGGTCGAAGGCTTCCGCGCGCTCGCCAGGAGCGCGGGGTTCCGGGCAGGGGAAATCTGGCTCGATCCGAAACGGCTCTTCGCCCTCCACGGACTCGTGGCTGCCTAGGCGACGCCGATGCGCCCGGTGTCCTTGCGGTGGCCGATCGCCTGCCCGATGCGCTCGGCGGACTCCTTCACCAGCGGCCCCCAGGTCGGCTTCATGCGGTCGGCGGGCGAGGAAATGGAGAGCGCCGCGACCTGGTGGCCGGCATCGTCGCGCACTGCCGCCGCTACGCAGCGCACGCCGATCTCGGCCTCCTCGTTGTCGGTCGCCCAGCCTTGGCGCTGGATGCGCTCGAGTTCCCGCTCGAGCAGCGGCAGGCTGTTGAGCGTGTTCCTGGTGTGGCCGGCGAGCCCGGTGCGCTTGGCATACTCGCGCAGCTTCGCGAATCCCTCCTCGAGCAGGAACAGCTTGCCGGCGGCAGTGATGTGAAGGGCGGCGCGCGTTCCGATCACGTGCACCACGCGCATCGCCGAGCGGCCCGAGGAGGTGCGCTCGACGTAGACGATCTCGTCGTCGTGGCGCACCGACAGGTTCACGGTCTCCCCCGTTTGCGCGTGCAGCTCGCGCATCACCGGCAGCGCCATCTCGCGCACGTTGATGCGGGATTTCACGAGATTGCCCAGTTCGAGCAGCCGCATGCCCAGGCGGTAGCTGCCGGGCTCGACGCGGTCGACCAGGCGGTCGGCCGCCATCGCCGCGAGAATGCGGTGCGCAGTGGAAGGATGCAGGCCGGTGTAATGCGCCACCTGCTTCAGCCCCAGGGGTTCCGGATGCCCCGCGAGCACGTCGAGCAGCTTCATCATCCGCGCGACCACCTGGATCGGGTTTTTCTGTTCGCTTCTGGCGGCCGGCATGGGGGTGGCATTGTATCCCACGATGTGAAACACTCTGCGCTTTCCACCCGATCCCCATGCCGGTCGTCACGAACATCGAAGATCTGCGCCAGATGGCGCAAAAGCGCGTCGCGAAGGCCGTCTTCGAATACGTCACCCGCGGCGCGTACGACGAGGCGACGCTGCGCGCCAACAGGGCCGACCTGGATGCGCTCAAGTTCCGCCAGCGCGTCGGCATCGACGTCGAGCACCGTTCGACGCGTTCGTCGATGATCGGGCAGGAGGTCGCGATGCCGGTGGCGATCGCGCCCGTCGGACTGACCGGCCTCAACTGGGCCGACGGCGAGATGCTGGGGGCGCGCGCCGCCGAGAAATTCGGCATCCCGTTCACGCTCTCCACCATGTCGATCTGCTCGATCGAGGACGTGGCGGGCGCGGTGTCGAAGCCGTTCTGGTTCCAGCTCTACGTCTTCCGCGACCGCGGCTTCGCCGCCTCGCTCATCGACCGCGCCAAGGCGGCGAAGTGCTCCGCGCTGGTGCTCACGCTCGACCTGCAGATCCAGGGGCAGCGCCACCGCGACCTGAAGAACGGGCTGGTGGTGCCGCCGAGGCTTACCGTTGCGAACTTATTCGATGTGCTTTGCAAACCTTCTTGGACTTTTAATGTATTGCAAAGCAAGAGAAAATCGTTCGGAAATCTCGAAGGCCAGATCAAGGGCGCCGACAACCTGCTTACGCTGTCGCAGTGGATCGCGGGCCAGTTCGACCCGACGCTGTCGTGGCGCGACGTCGCCTGGGTGAAGGAGCGCTGGGGCGGCAAGCTGATCCTCAAGGGCATCCTCGACGTCGAGGACGCGAAGATCGCCGCCAGCACCGGCGCCGATGCGATCGTGGTCTCCAACCACGGCGGGCGCCAGCTCGACGGCACGGTGTCCTCGATCCGCGCGCTGCCCGAGATCGTGCAGGCGGTCGGCGACCGGATCGAAGTGCATTGCGACGGCGGCATCCAGTCCGGGCAGGACGTGCTGAAGGCGCTTGCGCTCGGCGCCCGCGGCACGATGATCGGCAAGGCCTTCGCCTGGGGACTGGGCGCGATGGGCGAGGCCGGCGTGACGCGGGCGCTCGAGATCATCCAGAAGGAGCTCGACGTGACGATGGCGCTGTGCGGCCTGAAGGACCTGAAGGAGGCGAGTCCCGCAATCCTGCGGCCCGCCTAGCCGCGCGCATGGCCGCGGACCGCCCGCTCGAGCGCTACGCCTGGATTTCGGTGGCCGCGGCGCTCGCCACCATCGCGCTGAAAGCGTTTGCCTGGCAGGTCACCGGCTCGGTCGGGATGCTGTCGGACGCTCTCGAGTCGCTGATCAATCTCGCCGCGGCGCTCCTCGCGCTGTCGATGCTGCGGCTCGCGGCGTTGCCGCCCGACGAGGCGCATCCCTACGGCCGTTTCAAGGCCGAATATTTCGCGAGCGGCATCGAAGGCGCCCTGATCGTGTTCGCCGCCGTCAGCATCGCGATTGCCGCCGCGCCGCGGCTCGCGGCGCCGCAGCCGATCGAGGCGCCGCTTCTGGGCATCGCGCTTTCCGCGCTGGCGACCGCGATCAACCTCGGCATCGGGCTGCTCCTGATCTCGGCGGGAAGGCGCATGCACAGCATCGCGCTCGAGGCCGACGGCCACCACCTGATGAGCGACGTCTGGACCTCGGTCGGCGTCATCGCGGGCGTGGCGCTGGTGGCGGCGACCGGCTGGCTGATCCTCGATCCGCTGATTGCGCTCGCGGTGGCGATCCAGATCGTCTGGACCGGCGCGGTGCTGATGCGCCGCTCCTTCGCCGGGCTGCTCGATGCGGCGATCCCCGAGGCCGAGCGCGCGGAAATCGAGAAGATTTTCGCCGAATACCGGCCCCGCTACGGCGTCGAATTCCACGCCCTGCGCACGCGCCAGGCGGGTGCGCGGCGCTTCATCTCGTTCCACCTGCTGGTGCCCGATGCGTGGCCGGTGGACCGCGCGCACCAGCTCTCGGAGGAGGTCGAGGAACGCATCCGCTCGCTGGTGCCGAACGCGATCACGTTCTGCCACCTCGAGCCGATCTCGCATCCCTCGTCCTACGACGACATCAAGCTGGAGCGCTGGTAGCGCGGCGCACCGAGCGAAGCAGGAAACGTCCAGGATCGATGGCGTCGGCCAGCCGGCCTTCGACGGGCAGCGGCTCGCCCTCCAGCATGCTCGCGAGCAGTTCGGCGCCGAGGCCCGCCCAGAGCAGCCCGCGCGAGCCGTACGCAAACGCGCCGTAGAGGCCCTCCAGCCTCGGCAAGGTCGCGGGCTGCGGATTCCTGGGCGTTGCCGCGCCATCATCGGCAAGCGCGCCGATGAGCGGCAGGCGGTCGGGCGCCACGGCGCGAAATCCGACCAGCCCCTCGAGCGCCGCCGGGTCGAACCGCGCGCCGGTCCCGGGAAGGATGCGCTCCAGCCGCTCGAGGTTCCCGGCGTGGCTGTCGGCGCGCGCTGCCGCGTCGTCGTCGTCGAAATCGTAGCTCGCCCCGGCGATCGACTCGCCCCGGTGCGCCGGCAGGACGAAGCCGCCGCGCAGGACCACCACGCGCGGGGCCGTGAATTTCCCGGCCGGGAGGAAGCTGACCTGGCCGCGCACCCTGCGGATCCGCACGCAGCGCGACGGCGCGAGCGTCAGCGCTTCGGCCGCATTGGCGAGCACCATGACCGGCGCCTGCGCGAGCGTCCGGCCCGCATGGTCGTAGGCCGTCCAGCCAGCGCTTTCCCGGGCGATGCGCGACACCTCGCAGCCGAAGCGCGCCTCGAGCCGGCCTGCGGCGCTCGCGAGCTGCGCCGCGACCAGGCTGAGCGGCCTGATCCAGCCGCCCGATGGAAACCAGATGCCGTCGGCCGCGACCGGCACGCCGGCGTGCGCGGCTGCGGCTTTGCGCGTCACGTATTGCGCATAGCCGGGCGGCAGCGCGAGAGCGTCGATCGCCGCGCGCTGCGCGGCCTGCTCCTCCCCGTCCCGCGCGAGCTGCAGCACGCCGCAGCGTTCCCATTCCAGATTTTCAAGGTTCTTCCCATGATTCAATAAATGCAGAAATGAGGCGCGCGTGAGGCGGGCGAACAGGCTGTCGTCGCGCGTCACCACGGGATGGAAGACGCCGGCGTGCCGGCCGGGGCCGGCAGGCGGAGCGCTCTGCCGCTCGAGCAGCGTAACGCCCCAGCCGCGCGCCGCGAGCCGCTCGCACACCGCGGCGCCGGCGATCCCCGCGCCGATGACGATTACGGAGCGGAGGGGATTTTTTTCAGGGTTCGTTTTCTTTCTTGAGATCAGGTTTCCCCTGAGCATTTCTCTCTTTGTCCCGAATCCCTTGTCCTTTTCAACTGAAAAACCGGCCCCTTCCAGCGCGGCGCGCACCGGTGCGGCAACGCTCCAGGTCGCGAGCGTGGCACCCGGCGCAGCGAGCCGCGCGAGGTGCCGCAGCACCCGCGGCTCCCACATGGCGGGATTCTTCGCCGGCGCGAAACCATCGAGGAATATCGCGTCCGCGGCGAAGCGCAGCTGCGGCAACCCCTCGGCGAGATCCCCGAAAAAGAGGGTCAGGACGACATTGCCGCGGTCAAACTCGATGCGATGCATGCCCGGCACCAGCATCGGCCAGCGCGCAGCGAGCCGGGTGGATTCGCTTTCGAGGTGAGGGTATTTCTTGAATAAAAAAGCAAGATCAGAATCTTGAAACGGATGCTTCTCGATTGAAACGAAATGCAGCCGTGCGCAGCGCGCCGGATCCTCGCGCCAGGCCTGCCATGTTGTCAGGAACGAAAGCCCGAAACCGAATCCCGTTTCGAGGATGGTGAAGCAGCGCCGCCCGCGCCAGCGCTGCGGCAGCCCGTTGCCCTGCAGGAACACGTGCCGCGCCTGGGCCGATCCGCCTTCGGCGCTGTGGTAGAGGTCGCCGTACGCCTCGGAGAACGGCGTGCCGTCGGCTGCGAACGCCAACCGCGCTGGGACGAGAGGGTCGGGCATGCGGCCAGTATATCGGCGTAGAATTTCCGCTCCCTGAGCAGGATCACGTCATGAACAAACCCGCAGAATTGAAGCTCGACACCGTTCCTGTCTGGATGAACGGCAAGGCGGTGGTGCCGCAGGGACGCATTGGCGAGGTTTTCAACCCCGCCACCGGACAGGTGACGAAGCGGGTTCCTTTCTGCGACGCGGAGATCGTCGGCCAGGCAGTCAGGGCCGCGGCCGCCGCTTATCCCGAGTGGCGCGACGCGTCCATCCTGCGCCGCGCGCGCGTGATGCAACGTTTTTTGGTTTTACTTCAAGAACACCAAAAGGAAGTTGCGGGGCTCATCACCCAGGAGCACGGCAAGACGCTGCCCGACGCGATGGGATCGGTGCAGCGCGGCATCGAGGTCGTCGAATTCGCCTGCGGCATCCCGCAGCTCCTCAAGGGAGAGCATTCGGAAAACGTCGGCACCGGGGTGGATACGCACTCCGTGCGGCAGCCGGTCGGCGTGTGCGCCGGAATCACGCCGTTCAATTTTCCGGCGATGGTGCCGCTGTGGATGTTCCCGATGGCAATCGCGTGCGGCAACGCCTTCATCCTGAAGCCGTCGGAAAAAGTGCCCTCGGCCTCGATCCTGATGGCGCGCCTGTTCAAGGAAGCAGGGCTGCCCGACGGCGTGTTCAACGTCGTGCACGGCGACAAGGCCGCAGTGGATGCGATCCTGAATCATCCGCTGGTGAATGCGGTTTCGTTCGTCGGATCGACCCCGATCGCGAAATACATCTACGAGACCTGCGCGCGCAACGGCAAGCGCGTGCAGGCGCTGGGCGGGGCCAAGAACCACGCCGTAGTGCTGCCGGATGCCGACATGGAATTCACCGCCGACGCGCTGATCGGCGCCGCCTACGGTTCGGCGGGCGAGCGCTGCATGGCGATTTCCGCGGTCGTTGCGGTCGGAAGTGCGGCCGATCCGCTGGTGAAGCTGCTCGAACAAAAAGCGCGCAAGATTGTCGTCGGCCCCGGCGACCGGGACGGCGTCGAGATGGGACCTCTGGTGACCGCGCAGCACCGTGACAAGGTCGCGTCCTTTATCGAGCAAGGGAAAGCGGAAGGCGCAACGCTGGTGCTGGATGGCAGTACGCCGCCGGTGAAGGAGGGTTTCTTTCTCGGCACCACGCTTTTCGACCATGTGAAGCCCGCGATGGAAATCTACAAGAACGAGATCTTCGGCCCCGTGCTGATCGTCCTGCGCGCCCGCACCCTCGATGAAGCAATTTCAATAGTGAATGCCAACCCCTACGGCAACGGCACCGCGATCTTCACCGGGTCGGGCGGCGCGGCGCGGCGCTTCGAGAGCGAAGTCCAGGTCGGCATGGTCGGCATCAACGTGGCGATCCCGGTGCCGGTGGCGTTCTATTCGTTCGGCGGCTGGAAGAACTCCCTGTTCGGCGACCTGCACGTGCACGGCATGGAGGGCGTGAAGTTCTACACCCGCACCAAGGCAACCACCACGCGCTGGCCGAGGCAGGACACGCCCGCGCCGGGCCTCGACATGCCGACCCTGGGTTGAGATGCGAACCGCTTTCCTGCGCTAGCCGCTGCGCCGCATGATCGCGCTGAGCGTCTTCGATGGGCCGGGCGGCAAGGAACTGCTCGATGCGCTGATCCTCGCGGCCTGGCTGATCGTCGCCGGCTACGCGCTGGTCGCGTTCATCGCCTACCACCAGCACAACAAGCGGCGCGCCGCCGAAGCGCAGGTGCGCCTGGCCGCGGCGGCGTTCGAGGCGAGCATCCAGGGCATGATGATGACCGACGCCGCGGGCGCGATCCTCCAGGTCAACGCGGCCTTCGAGCGCCTCACCGGCTACGCGCGCGCGCAGGCGCTCGGCCGCCACGCCGGGTTCCTCACCTCGACGCGCCACGATCCGGGCTTTTTCCAGCGCGTTTTCGCCGCCGCCGAGGAGCGCGGCTACTGGGAGGGCGAGATGTGGAACAGCCGCGCCAACGGCGACCTGTTCCCCGCGTTCATGACGCTCTCGGCGGTGCGCGGCGCGCGCGGGCGCACGGTCAACTACGCGATGTCGTTCGTCGACATCAGCGAGCGCAAGCAGGCCGAGCAGCGCATCCGCCATCTCGCCTACCACGACCTGCTCACCGACCTGCCGAACCGCGCCCTGATGGGCGAGCGCGTCGGCGCCGCGATCGAGCGCGCGCGGCGCGACGGCCGCAAGGTGGCGCTGCTGTTCGTCGACCTCGACCGCTTCAAGAACGTCAACGACTCGCTCGGCCACGTCGTGGGCGACGAGCTGCTGCGCCACTGCGCGGCGCGGCTGCTGGCGACGCTGCGCACCGCGGACCTGGTCGGGCGCCAGGGCGGCGACGAGTTCGCGGTGCTGCTCGCCGACCTCGCCGATATCGAGGACGCGGCGCGCATCGCGGCCAAGCTGGTGGAATCGGTCAGGCGCCCGTTCGTCGTCGGCAGCCGCGAGTTGCGGCTCACCTGCTCGATCGGGGTCGCGGTGTACCCGGAGAACGGCGCGAACTTCGACACCCTGCTGCAGAATTCCGATTCCGCGATGTACGCCGCCAAGGAGGCGGGCCGCGACTGCTTCCGTTTCCATTCGCTGGAGATGACCCGGCGCGCGACCTGGCGCCTGGAGCTCGAGAACGACCTGCGGCGCGCGGTGCCGGCGAACCAGCTGTGGCTCGCCTACCATCCCCAGATCGACCTGAAGAGCGGCAAGCTCGCCGGCTGCGAGGCGCTGGTGCGCTGGCGGCACCCGGCGCGCGGCGCGATGAACCCGGCCGAGTTCATCCCGGTCGCCGAGGATTCCGGAATCATCGTGTCGCTCGGCGAATGGGTGCTGCGCGAGGCCTGCCGGGATCGCGCCCGATGGGCCGCCGCGGGCCTTGCCGGGGTGCGGGTCGGGGTCAACGTGTCCTCGGTGCAGTTCCGCGATCCGGCCTACGTCGGGTCGGTCGAGCGCGCGCTGGCGGACGCGCGCCTGCCCGCAGCGCTGCTCGAGCTCGAAGTGACCGAAAGCGTGATCATGGGCGGCTTCGAGCACGTCGTCGCGACGCTCGAGGCGCTCGGCCGCCTCGGCATCCACCTGTCGGTGGACGATTTCGGCACCGGCTATTCGAGCCTGTCCTACCTCAAGCGCTTCCCGGTGGACAAGCTGAAGATCGACCGCTCCTTCGTCATCGAGCTGCCGGGGGACTCCGAGAGCTGCGCCATTGCCTCGGCGATCATCGGCCTCGCGCACGGCCTGGGGATGCGGGTGATCGCCGAAGGCGTGGAAAACGAGCGCCAGGTGGCTTTCCTGCGCGACGCCGGCTGCGAGGAGGGGCAGGGCTATTTCTACTCCGCGCCGCTGGCCGCGGCGGAGTTCGAGGCGCGCTACCTCGCGCCCGCGCTCGCGCAGCGCTAGTACATATAGTGCCCGCCGTTGACGTGGATCACCTGGCCGGAGGTGAAGCCGCCGCCATCGCCGGCGAGGAAACTGCAGGCCGCGGCGACCTCGTTTACGTGGCCGAAGCGGCCCAGCGGGATCTCCTTCTCGAGCTGCTCCCTCGGCTGGTGCTTGTATTGCGACCAGTCGCGCAGCGTGTCGATCGCGCCGGGGGCGACGGTGTTGGCGGTGATGCCGTCGGCGCCGAACTCGCGCGCCAGCGCCTTGGCGAGGCCGTGCAGCCCCGCCTTGCAGGTGATGTTGTGCGCGCGCTGCGCGACCTGGCCCCAGAAGCCGTCGAATCCCGAGATCAGGATGATCCGGCCCCACTTGCGCTTCTGCATGTGGGGGATCGCGTTGCGCGCGAGGTAGAACGCCGGCGTCAGATTGGTCGCGAGCACCGCATCCCAGTCCGCGGGGCTGATCTCGAGGAACGGCTGCATGCGGCGGAGGCCGACGTTCGAGACCGCGATGTCGACCGAGCCGAACTCCGCGGCCGCGGCCTGCACCAGGGCGGCGACCTCCGCGTGCCGGGAGACATCCGCCATGACGCCGAGGGCGCGGCCGCCCGCATCGCGGATCTCCTGCACCACGGCGTCCACGGCTTCGCGGTCGCGGTGGCCGTTCACCACCACGCCCGCGCCGGCGGCAGCGAGCGCGCGCGCGATCGCGCGGCCGATGTTGCGTCCCGAACCGGTGACGATTGCGCAACGGCCCGCCAGAGGGGAGGAAGTCTGGGTCATAATTCAATTTAGCAGGCAAGCGGGGAGGGGTAAATGGCAAATCCGAGATTGCTGGTCGCGGCGCTTTTCGCGCTGCCGCTCATTGCACTGGTGCAATCCTTTGCGGCGCTGGCGCAGGCCTGGCCGTCGAAATCCATCCGGCTGGTGGTGCCGTATCCGCCGGGCGGCTCGACCGATCTCCTCGGGCGCGCGGTCGCGCAAAAGCTCGGCGAGTCCCTCGGCCAGCAGATCGTCGTGGACAACCGCGGCGGCGCGAACGGCACGCTGGGTTCGGATATGGTGGCGCGCGCCGCGCCCGACGGCTACACCTTCCTGCTCGGTACCGGGGCGACCCACGGCATCACGTCGCTCATGTCGAAAGCGGTTCCGTACGACCCGGTGAAGGATTTCACCGCGATCACCGCGGCCGCCGAGGTGCCGATCGTGCTGGTCACGCATCCGGGCGTGCCCGCGGCCAACGTCAAGGAGTTGCTCGAGTACGGCCGCAAGAATCCCGGCAAGCTTGCGTTCGGCAGCTCGGGCACCGGCTCGCCGCACCACCTCGCCGGAGAGCTGTTCAAGCAGGTGAGCGGCGTCGACATGGTGCACGTGCCCTACAAGGGCGCAGGCCCGGCCGTCCAGGACCTGCTCGGCGGGCAGATTCCGCTCGTCTTCACGACGCTCTCGACCGCGCTGCCGCACATCAGGAGCGGCAAGCTCCGCGCGCTCGGCCTGGTGGAAGCCAAGCGTCAGCCGAGCGCGCCCGAGATCCCGACGATCGGCGAATCGATTCCCGGCTACGCCATGCCGCGGTCCTGGCTCGGCTTTTTCGCACCCGCCGGCCTGCCCGAGCCGATCCTCAGGCGCTACAACGCCGAAATCGTGAAGGGGGTGCAATCCCCCGAGGTGCGCGCCAAGCTCGAGGCCGCCGGCATGCCGGTGGTCGGCACCAGTGCGGAAGAATTCGCGCGCATGGTGAAGGACGACATCGAGACCTTCCGCAGGATCGTGAACGGCGCCGGCCTCAAGCCCGAATGAGCGCCGTGCAAGGCGGCCGGTGACCTCCGCGAGCGCGCCGCTCGCCGGCATCGTCGTGGTCGAACTGGGCCACAGCGTGGCGGCGCCCTGCGCCGGGCTGGTGCTCGGCGACCTCGGGGCCGAAGTGGTCAAGATCGAGAAGCCCGGCGGCGACGACGCGCGCAAATGGGGCCCGCCCTTCCTCGACGGCGCCGCGGCGACCTTCCAGGCGATCAACCGCAACAAGCGCTCGGTAGTGTGCGAACTGCGCGATCCGGCGCAGCGCGCGCGCCTGGTGGATTTCATCGTCGAGCGCGCCGACGTGCTGCTGCAGAACCTGCGTCCCGGGCAGGTCGACGAGCTCGGCCTCGGCGCCGCGGCGCTGCTGGCGAAGAAGCCCGCGCTCATCTACTGCAACGTAGGCGCGTTCGGCGCGCGCGGGCCGCTCGCCGGGCGGCCCGGCTACGATCCGCTGATGCAGGCCTTCGGCGGCGTCATGAGCGTGGTGGGCGAGGAAGGCAGGCCGCCGGTGCGCGTGGGGCCCTCGATCATCGACCAGGGCACCGCGCTCTGGGGCGTGGTCGGGATCCTGTCGGCGCTGTACCGCCGGCGCGATACCGGCAAGGGCGGCGTGGTGGATGTGTCGCTGTTCGAGACCGCCGCCGCGTGGATGGTGATGCACGCGGCGTGGTACCTGTGCACCGGGGAAATTCCGACGCGCCATGGCTCGGGCCAGAGCGGCATCGTGCCGTACAAGGCGTACCGCACCGCGGACGGCGACCTGGTGGTGGCCGCGGGGAACGATGGATTATTCGAACGGCTTTGCATCGTGCTTGGCCATCCTGAATGGTCGGAAAAAGCCGCATACCAGACGAACCCCGATCGAGTGAAGAACTCCCGGACCCTTTATGCGCTGATCGAAGCCGAAATGGCCAGGCGCAGCAACGCCGAATGGAGCGCGCTGCTGGACGCAGCGGGCGTGCCCTGCGCGCCGGTGCAGAACGTGGCGCAGATGCTCGAGCACCCGCAGATGAAGGCGCTCGGCCTGCTGCAGCCGGTGCCCGGGTCGAGCAAGCCGCTGATCGGGTTGCCGATATCGTTTGACGGCGAGAGGCCCCTGCCGCGCTCGGCTTCGCCGGCGCTCGGCGCGCATACAAAGGAGATTCTAGGGTGAGTTTTCCTGCCTATGAGACTCTTTCCTTGGAAACCAAGGGCGAACACGTCCTTCTCGTAAGGCTCGACCGTCCCGAGGTGCTGAACGCGATCAATACGCAGATGGGACGCGACCAGCTCGACCTGTGGACCCGGCTCTCGGCCGAGCCGGGCAAGCTGCGCGCGGTCGTGGTGACCGGCGCGGGCGAGCGCGCCTTCTGCGCCGGCGGCGACCTGAAAGAGCGCGACGGCATGACGCAGGCCGAGTGGCAGGCGCAGCACGAGATCTTCGAGCGCGCGTTCGTCGCGCTGGTCGAGTGCACGCTGCCGGTGATCGCCGCGGTGAACGGGCATGCCTACGGCGGCGGGCTGGAGATGGCGCTGTGTTGCGATTTCGTGTACGCCGTCCCGGGCGCGCGGCTTGCGCTTTCCGAGGTTCGCCTCGGCATCATGCCGGGCGGCATGGGCACGCAGAACCTGCCGCGCGCGGTCGGCGAGCGGCGCGCGAAGGAACTGATCTTCAGCGCGCGGCCTTTTACGGCCGCGGAGGGCCACGCATGGGGCCTCGTCAACCGCGTCTGCGATCCGGCGAAGCTCGTGGAGGAGGCGCTCGCCACGGCGCAGGCGATCGCCGAGAACGGGCCGCTCTCGGTCCGGCAGGCGAAGAAGTCGATCCATTACGGCCTGCAGGTGGACCTCGCCACCGGCTACCGCTTCGAGATCGAGGCCTACAACCGGCTGGTTGATACAGCCGACCGGCGCGAAGGTGTGAAAGCCTTTAATGAAAAAAGAAAACCCAGGTTCGAAGGGAAATGAGATGGCAAGCATTGAGCTTGGCGAGGACTATCCGGAAATCCGCGAGAGCGTTCGGCGCATCTGCGCCGATTTTCCGAACGAGTACTGGCGCAAGCTGGACGAGGCCGAGGCCTATCCGAAGGAATTCGTCGACGCGCTCACCAAGGCGGGCTATCTCGCCGCGCTGATCCCGGAGGAATACGGCGGCGCGGGGCTGCCGCTGCGCGCCGCGGGCGTGGTGCTCGAGGAATGCCATGCCGCCGGCTGCTATGCGGCCGCGGCGCACGCGCAGATGTACACCATGGGCTCGGTGCTGCGCCACGGCAGCCCGGCGCAGAAGGCGAAGTACCTGCCCGGGATCGCGAGCGGCGCGCTGCGCCTGCAGGCCTTCGGCGTCACCGAGCCGACCACCGGCACCGACACGACGAAACTGAAAACCCGCGCCGTGCTCGTAAAAAGCGGCGCCGGCGACTACTACGAGATCACCGGGCAGAAGGTCTGGACTTCGCGCGCGCTGCACTCGGACCTGATGCTGCTGCTCGCGCGCACCACGCCGCTCGCCGAGGTGAAGAAGAAGACCGAGGGCCTGTCGGTGTTCCTCGTGGACATCCGCGAGTGCCTCGGCAAGGGGCTGGAGATCCGCCCGCTCAAGGCGATGATCAACCACCACGCCACCGAAGTGTTCATGGACGGCATGCGCGTGCCGGCCGCCAACCTGGTCGGCGGCGAGGGCAAGGGCTTCCGCTGCATCCTCGACGGCATGAACGCCGAGCGGATCCTCGTTTCCCACGAATCCATCGGCGATGCGCGCTGGTTCGTGCGCACCGCCTCGAAATACGCCTGCGAGCGCGTCGTGTTCGACCGCCCGATCGGGCAGAACCAGGGCATCCAGTTCCCGATCGCGCGCGCCTACGCTTCGATGCAGGCCGCCGAAATGATGCTGCGCAAGGCCGCGGCGCTGTTCCAGGCCGGGCTGCCCTGCGGCGAGGATGCCAATATCGCCAAGCTCCTGGCCTCTGAAGCTTCGTGGGAGGCGGCCGAGGCCTGCATGCAGACCTACGGCGGCTTCGGCTACGCGCGCGAGTACCACGTCGAGCGGCGCTGGCGCGAGGCGCGCATCTCGCGCATCGCGCCGATCTCGACCAACCTGATCCTCGCCTATGTCGGCGAGCATGTGCTCGGCATGCCGAGGTCCTACTAGTGGTTGGCCTGACGCGACAGCTCGGAAAACGCGTCGCGTCCATCGAGTTCGCGGACATTTCTGCGCCAGCGGTTGCAACCGTCAAGCGCGGCTTCATCGATTGCGTCGGGGTGATGTTCGCCGGACGGGAGGAACCGGTCGTAGGGGTTTTGCGGGAAGCGCTTTTTTTCCCGGTCAGTGACGAGTCAAGAATACTTTTCGACAAGGGACAGACCGCTTCCCCCGAAGCGGCGCTGCTCAACGCCGCGGCCGCGCATGCGCTCGACTACGACGACGTCGCGATCGACGGCCATCCGAGCGTGGTGCTGGTGCCGGCGGTGCTCGCCGAGGGCGAGCGGCTGCGCTCGAGCGGCGCCGAGCTGATCACGGCCTATGTCGCGGGCTACGAGACCTGGGCGGAGCTCGCCTCGCGCGACGCGGACAAGCATCACGCCAAGGGCTGGCACCCGAGCGCGGTGTTCGGCGCCGTGGCGGCGGCGGCGGCGGGCGCGCGGCTTGCGCGGCTCGACGCCGCGCGCAGCGCGCACGCAATTGCCGCGGCGGCATCGATGGCGGGCGGGCTGACGGCGAACTTCGGCTCGATGACCAAGCCGCTGCAGGTGGCGCGCGCCGCGCAGAGCGGCCTGGTCGCCGCGCGGCTCGCGGCGAAGGGCCTGACGGGCTCGCCCGACGCGCTCGAGCATCGCGGCGGCTTCCTGAACGCGATTTCCCCCGCAGGCCGGGTGCGGCTGGACGGCGCCCTCGCCGCCGGAGGCGACTGGCACATCCTGAAGAACGGCCTCAGCATCAAGCGCTACCCGGTCTGCTACGCCTTGCACAGATCCATCGATGCTCTGCTGGCATTGGGTTGCGGGGGAAGAATAGATCCCGGAAAGATAGAGGAAATCGAGCTTTCCATCGGCAAGTTTCAGGTCGGCATGCTGCGCCACAGCCGGCCGCAAACCGCGCTCGACGCCAAGTTCAGCGCCGAGTTCGCCGCCGCCTCGGCGGTGGTCGCGGGGCAGGTCGGCCTCGACCAATTGCGCGACGAATTCGTCTGCTCGGGTGCGGTGCAGGCGCTGTTTCCCAGCGTCAAGGTGACGGCGGTGGACGATCCGGATCCCGACGAACCGCTGTTCGCGCGCAGCGACGCGGTTCGCGTCACGCTCGCGGACGGCACGGTGCTCGCGAGCGGCCCGGTGCGCCACGCCCTGGGGCATGCGCGCAACCCGGTCGGGCTGGACGAGCTGCGCGCAAAATTCGACGACTGCGTGGGGGTGGCGCTCGCGCCCCGCCGGCGCGAAGCCCTGTTTGCGCAGCTGCTCGAGCTCGAGACGCTGGCGGAGCCCGCCGCTCTCTACCGGCAGTCGGCGTGAGCCTCGTATCCTACGCCGCGAAGCTCGCGATCAAGCCGCAAGGTCCCGTAGAGACGGCGCTGTTCGATCACATCTGGGCGCAGAAACCGATCGAGACCGTGCTTGCCGAGCTGATGCGCGCGGAGGTTCTGCTGTTCGCCCAGAGCACGGCCGAGGCGATCGCGGCCGGCGCGGATCCGAAGCCGCTGGTCATGCAGGGCGGCGACGGCAATCCGGCGATGCTGGTGTTCACCAGCCGCGGGCGTTGCGCGGCGATCGCCAAACAGATGCCGGACCCGGCTGCGGCGCCCCTGGCGATGCCCTTCAATGACGTGCTGCGCTGGGTGCCGATCGAGCTCGGCCTTGCCATCAACAGCGGTTCGGCGCTCGCCGCCGAATGCACGCCGGCGCAGGTGAACGAGCTGCGCAAACAGGCCGGCATCTTCCGGCCCTGAGGCGCCCCGCCCCTGGATTTGCGCGCCGGGCCGGGCTTTACAGCCGAACTGGACGGGCGTAGCCTACCGACTGGTTGTCTAGTTGGAGCGGATCATGGGAATCGTCGTCGGGGCCTTCGAGGCCAAGACCAAGCTCGCCGAACTGCTCAACAAAGTCGAGGCGGGAGAATCCGTCACCATCACCCGTCGCGGCAAGGCAGTGGCGCAATTGGTCGCGGTGAAATCCGATGACGAGTCGGTACGCATGCGTGCCCTCGTCGAGGAAATCAAGCGCACGCGCGTCGGCCGTGGCAAACCCGCCGGTCCCGGCACCACGATCTCGGAGTTGATCAAGGCCGGAAGGCGCTATTGATGTCGCTGGTGCTCGATTCGTCCGTCTGCCTTTCCTGGT
>Ga0154760_1134_pt4 | contig 17708 bp, 17 predicted proteins | sample Rifle2008BG16ft_FD_105768 | JGI IMG/M metagenome (GOLD analysis project Ga0154760, IMG submission 105768) | Betaproteobacteria bacterium RBG_16_66_20
CGGAACCGGTCGCAGACCGCGTCCTTCACGCGCAGGGTCGCGAAATCGAGGCTCTTGAGCGGGCTTTTCTGCGCCGACACGTTCACCCGCAGCGTGCGCTCCACAGTGAACAGGCGCATCCAATCCACCTTGCGCGCCGCCTCGTAGATGTCGCCTTCGCCCGCGTATTCGAACTCGGCGACCCGCCACAGGACGCGCGATGCGAGGCGCGACCAGAGGTTCGCGCCATAGCAGGTTTTCCATTCGCCCGCGAAGGCGACGCCGCCCGCGACTGCCTCGACGTTCTGCGCGCCGAGCGCAGCGAGTTCGGCGGCCAGCAGCGGCTCGAGGCCGCGCGGGGAAGAGGCGAAGAAGTGTTCCATCGGATTGCGGCGCGGATGATTGACGCCGGATGGCGCGCGGCGCGAGGATAGCAGAACCATGGAGCAAAGCGACGAGCGCAGTGCGGCCGACTGGCTGGCCGAGGGCGACGCGTACTACGACGCGCAGCGCTGGAACGAGGCGGGCATCGCGTTCGAGCGCTCGCTCGCGCTCGATCCGCGCCAGGCGCGCGCCTGGTACAGGCTCGGCAACGTGCGCGAAGAACAGGGCCGCGACGAAGCGGCCGCGGACTGCTTCGAGCACGCGGTTGCGCTCGATCCCGCGCACGCGCAGGCCTGGAACAATCTCGGCGGCGCGCGGCAGCGCCTCGGGCGCGAAGACGAGGCTATCGCCGCCTACCGCCGCGCGATGCAGGCCGACCCGCGCCTGCCCCAGCCCTATCTCAATCTCGGGCGGCTCGCCGGCACCCGCGGCGAGCACGCGCTCGCCGCCGAATGCTTCAACGCGGGCCTCGCGCAGCATCCGGGCGACCCGACGTTCGAGCACTTGGTCGCCGCGGCGGGCGGCAGAAAAACCGCGCGCGCACCTGTGGGCTACGTGACAACGCTCTTCGACGGCCTCGCGCCCCAGTTCGAGCGCCATTTGGTGAAGGACCTCCAGTACCACGTCCCCGAGGCGCTCGCGCAGCTGGTGCGGCCCGCCCTGCTGGCCGCGGCGCCGCCCGCCCGTGTGATCGATCTGGGCTGCGGCACCGGCCTGGTCGGCATTGCGCTCGCGGCCGCGGGCGCGCAGATCACCGGCGTGGATCTTTCGCCGCGCATGCTCAAAATCGCCGCCGGACGCGGCGTTTACGCGCGCCTCGAACAAGGCGAGCTGGTCGAAGTCCTCGGGCGCACCGCGGCCGGATCGGTGCACGCGGTGGTTGCCGCGGATGTCTTCATCTATGTCGGCGATCTCGAGGCGGTGTTCGCGTCGGTGGCGCGGGTGCTGGCCCCGGGCGGCGCGTTCGCTTTCTCGGTCGAGGCGCTGGAGGGCGGCGACTACAGGCTCCAGCCGACCGGGCGCTACGCCCAGTCGCCGGGCTATCTGCGCGCCCTCGCCTCGCACACGGGAATGATCGAGCAGCGGTTCGAACGCTCGCGCATCCGCCGCGAAGCGCGCGCACACGCCGAGGGCTGGCTCGCCCTTTTCGCCAAAGCCGCTACTGCGGCTTGAAGACCGCCAGCAGGACGGCCGCGATCAGGATCACGGTCGGTACTTCGTTGAACCAGCGATACCAGACATGGCTGCGGGTGTTGCGCTCGCGCCGGAAATCGATCATCAGCTTGCCGCACCACGCGTGGTAGGCCACGAGCACCGCGACCAGCGCGAGCTTGGCGTGCATCCAGGCGCCCGCGCCCTGAAACCAGCCCAGCCACAGCCACAGCCCGAAGCCGATCGTGAGCACGCCGCCCGGCGTCGTGATGCCCCAGTAGAGCTTGCGCTCCATGACCTTGAAGCGCTCGCTCGAGACCCGGTCCCCGGCCTGCGCGTGATACACGAACAGGCGCGGCAGGTAGAACAGCCCGGCGAACCAGGTCACCATGAAGATGATGTGCAGCGATTTGACGAGCAGCATGGCGACTGGCTGCAATCCTACTGCAGCAGTCTTCTGCGCGTGAGGACCGTCGCCAGGTAGAAACCCGCCAGCGCGTAGGCGGCGAGCACCGCCAGGTGCAGCAGCGCGTTGCCGGGAATGGTGCCGCCCAGCAGCGGCCGCACCAGCTCCACGCCGTGATACAGCGGCATCGCCTGCGCCAGCGCCAGGATCGGGGCGGGCAGGCGCTCCACCGGAAAGAACACGCCCGACAGCATCATCATCGGCGTCAGGAACAGCGTCATGTAATAGCTGAAAAAGTCGTACCCCGAGGCGAGCGCATTGACCGAGAGGCCGAGCGCGGCGAAGGCCAGGCCGATCAGCACCACCACGGGGATGGCGAGGAGCGCGTGCGGAAAGCTCGCAAAGCCCGCCGCCGAGATGATCGCCAGCATGCAGACACCGGCGGCGAGCGCCTTGCTCGCCGCCCAGGCCCATTCGCCGGCGAGCACGTCCTCGAGGGTCATCGGCGCGTTCACGATCGCCTCCCAGGTCCTTTGCACGTGCATGCGCGAGTACGCCGAAAACAGCGACTCGAAGGTCGCCGCATACATCGTGGTCGAGGCCATGAAGCCGGCGGCGAGGAACGCGAAATAGCTGCCGCCGCCGACATCGCCGAGCACCGCGCCCAGCCCGTAGCCCAGGCCAAACAGCATGATCAGCGGATCAGCGAGGTTGCCGAGGATCGAGGGGATCGCGAGCTTGCGCCACACCAGGAAATGGCGCCGCCATACCGCGACGAAACGCAGGCTGGGCGACGGCAGCGCGTACAGGCGCGTGTTGGTCATTTCTAGTCCCTCAGGTCCCGTCCGGTGAGCTTCAGGAACAGGTCCTCGAGGTTCGCCGGCCGGTGCAGATAGACCAGATCCGGGTACGAGGGCAGGTTCGCGATCACCGGTTCCACATTGTCGGCGTAGCAGAACACGGTTTCGCCGGCGAGCTCGGTCCGCAGCGAAAGCATTTTCGCATCCGCGATCCATGCCTCGACGCCCGGCCCGTGCACCTCGACCACCTGGGATTCGATGTGGCGCGCGATCAGCTCGCGCGGCGTCCCCTGCGCAATGATGCGGCCATGGTCCATGATCGCCACGCGGCCGCACAGGCGCTCGGCCTCCTCCATGAAGTGGGTGGTGAGGATCAGCGTGCGGCCCTCCTGCGTCAGCCGCCGCAACCGCTCCCAGATGAGGTGCCGCGCCTGCGGGTCGAGCCCGGTGGTCGGCTCGTCCATGAACAGCAGCTGCGGATCGTTCACCAGCGCCCGCGCCAGCGTCAGGCGGCGCTTCATGCCGCCCGAGAGCGTCTGGATCTTGGACCCGGCGCGGCCGGCGAGCCCGGCGAATTCCAGCAACTGCGGGATGCGCGGCGCGATGTCGCGGTCCTTGAGCCCGAAATAGCGGCCGTATACCGTCAGGTTTTCGGCGACGCTGAAATCAGGATCGAGGTTGTCGAACTGCGGCACCACGCCGACCCGGGCCCGCGCCTCGCGCGCGCGCGCCGGCACTTCGTTGCCCAGGAGCCGGATCTCGCCCGCGTCGGGATCGGCAAGGCCCAGGCACAGCCGCAGCGTCGTGGTCTTGCCCGCCCCGTTCGGTCCGAGCAGGCCGAAGCATTCGCCCGGCGCGACGTCGAGATCGACGCCGCACACCACCTCCTGCGCGCCGTAGCGCTTGCGCAGCCCCCGGACTTCCAGCGAATTCATCTCCAGCAGTTCTGCACGATGGCGCGCAGGATGTGGAGCCGGCGGTGGAAGAAATGGTCCGCTCCCGGAACCACGATGACCGGCAGATCCTGCGGCCGCGCCCAGGCAAGCACGTCGCCCAGCGGCACGGTGGTGTCTTCTTCGCCGTGGATCACGATGGTGTCGGCGGGCACCGGCGGCACATCGGCGTGCTTGACCGCAACACCGACCAAAACCATGCGCGCAGGCGGATTTCCCTCCTTCACGAGCCGCTGCGCAAGCCTGGCCTGGATTGCCGCGCCAAACGAAAACCCCGCGAGCACGGGCCTGTCGCATTTCAAGTATCCGATGACGGCGGCGAGATCTTCGATTTCGCCGCGGCCCTGGTCGTGGCCTCCCTCGCTCGCGCCGACGCCGCGGAAATTGGGCCGCCAGGCCGTATAGCCGAGTTCCACCAAGGCGCGGGCAAGCGTTTGCACCACCTTGTTTTCCAGTGTGCCGCCGAACAGCGGGTGCGGATGGGCCACCAGCGCCACGCCCCGTGGCACCCTGCCCTGCGGCTCGTCGACGGCGCACTCGATTTTTCCCGCCGGCCCCGCCAGCAGCTCGCGCCGGGTGCTGGCACGCATCAGGCGACGGTCATCAGATGCGCAACCGCTCGACGATGCGGCCGTGCTGCAGGTGCTCTTTGACGATCTCGTCGATGTCGGCGCGGTCGACGTACGTGTACCAGACCGCTTCCGGATAAACCACCGCGCAGGGACCTTCCTCGCAGCGATCCAGGCAGCCTGCCTGGTTGACGCGCACCTTGCCCGCACCATCCAGACCGAGCTGCTTGACCCGCTGCTTGGCGTAATCGCGCATCGCCGACGCCCCTTTGCCGTTGCAGCAGGGCCGCTCATTGCCATCGCGCTGGTTGCAGCAGAAAAAGATGTGCCGTTGGTAGTACGCCATGAAACGCGATTTTACCGGAGGGGGTCGCGCAGCCGCTCTGCGGCAAGGTAAACCAGGTAGCCAAGCGCGGCGAACGGCCATGCCGCCGACACAAGCCGGGTGAGGCCATTGAAGTTGAGGAAGTGCCCCTGCTCCCAGACCTTGAGCGTCGCTGCGAAGTAGGGGTTCGGCGGCGAGAGATTGACCAGCACCGTGGCGGCCATGAGGAGCACCGCAGCGAGCGCGAGGCGCGCCGTGCGCGGCAGCTGCAGTGCTGCCAGCGCGAGCGCGATCCCCGCTGCGAGTCCCAGTTGCGCGCCCGGCGTGAGCCATGCCAGCACGTGCTCGGAGCGCATCACGATCGCGAACGCGAACGTCTTCACCAGCAGCGCGACGACCAGGAGCGCTGCGACCAGCCGGCGCACCGGCGCCCCCGGCCTAGCGCCGGCCGAAGTCAGCAACGCTACCGCCACCAGATTCGCCGCAGTGGTCGCCGCCTCGATCGAGACGAACAGTTCCGCGGCGTGCGGTTGACCCGCGGCGCCGGCGACCAGATCCCTCAAATCGCCGCTGCCGAACAGCAGCATGGCCGGATTGAGCTGCGCGAAGAGCCACAGACCGAGGAGCGCAAGTCCCAGGTCGGCCGCGGCCCCGGGCGTGAAAGCCTGCGCGCGCGCACGCTGCAGCGGCCCGCCGCCGGCGAGCCACGGCGCAAGCGATACCGCGGCGACGCCACCGGCCGCCGCGCCTGCGGCGTTCGCCAGCACGTCGAGGTTCGACGCAATGCGCGCCGGCAGGAAACCCTGCGCCGACTCGAGCGCAAGCGAAAGCGCGGCGCCGGTCAGGCCGGCAAGCAGCACGGCCTTGCCGCCGGCAAGGCGCGGCTGAACCGCGAGCACGCACCACAGGCCGTAGGGAACATAACCGAGGAAGTTCGCGCCGATGTCGAACGGGGTGACGTAGCGCGGCCACGGCGCGGCGAGAAACGCGAGCACCGGTGCGCCCGGATCGTGCCAGCCCGATAACGGGTAAAGCGACGCGTATACGGCGAGCAGGACGTAGATCGCGAGCAGGAAGCGGGACAAAGCGGGTCAGCGCGGGTGATGTGGCGGCGCGGGCGCGCGCGAGGCGAGCGATCCGGCGACCATGCCGATGATGGCGAACGCAAGCCCCACCAGTTGCGCCGGCCAGATGCTGTCGGCGCCATACAGCTCCATCAGCAACCAGGAAGACAGCCCCATCAGGATCGAGGCCATGGCGCCGGCTGCGTTGGCCCGCTTCCAGTAGATCCCCGCGGCGAGGGGCGCCAGGGCGCCGACCAGCGTCACCTTGTAGGCATTCTGCACCATCTCGTACATGGTGCTTTTCGAATTGAGCGCGAACAGCAGCGCGGCGAGCGTGAAGGTGACCAGCACGATGCGCAGCGTCAGCAGGAACTGCCGGTCGCCCATGCGCGGCACGAAAGGACGCAGCACGTTTTCGGTGAACAGCGCGGTCGGCGCGAGCAGCGCGCCGCTGGCGGTCGACAGGATCGCCGAAAGCAGCGCGCCGAAGAACATGATCTGCGCCCAGAGCGGCGTGCGGTTGAGAATCAGCTCGGGCAGGATGCGCTGGATTTCGCGGGCGTCGTCGGCCTTGAACAGCTCCTTCATGGCCGGGTCGATCAGCAGCGCGGCGTAGGCGATGAAGATCGGCACGAAAGCGAACACGAAATACGCCGCGCCGCCGAGCAGCGATCCCTTGACCGCGGTGGCCTCGTTCTTCGCCGAGGTGACGCGCTGGAACACGTCCTGCTGCGGGATCGAGCCGATCGCCAGGGTCATCCAGGCCGCGACGAAGGCGAGCCACTCCCGGGCGCCGCCCCTGGGCCAGAATTCGAGCTTGCCGTCCGCGATCGCGGCCGAGACCACCTTGCCCGGACCGCCGGCCATGTCACCCACCAGCCAGGCGACCGCCCACAGGCCGATGACGATGACGGTGGTCTGGAACAGGTCGGTCCATGCCACCGACCACATGCCGCCCCAGATCGTATAGAAAAGAACGATCGCCGCGCCAAGCACGATTCCCTCGCTGAGCGACAGCGCGCCTCCGGAGAGCACCGCGAAGGCGAGCCCGAGCGCGGTCAACTGGGCCGAGGTCCAGCCCAGATACGAAGCGGTGATTGCGACGCTCGTGATCAGCTCGGCGGGCCTGCCGTAGCGCTTCTTGTAGAAGTCGCCGATGGTCAGCAGGTCCATGCGATAGAACGCGCGCGCGAAGAACAGCGCCACGAACAGCAGGCAGAAGGACGAGCCGAAGGGGTCCGCGACGATGCCGCCCATGCCGTCGCGCGCGAATGTGGCGGAGACCGAAAGCACGGTCTCGGCGCCGAACCAGGTGGCGAACACCGTCGCCGTATTCATGTACAGCGGCAGGCTGCGGCCGGCCACCAGGTAGTCGGTGGAATTGCGCACGTACCTCGCCGCCAGCAGACCGATTGCGATGGTGACGGCCAGATAGATGACTACCGAAACAATCAGCATCGCGCGGCCGCCATGCTAGCGGGCAACCAGGCCCGTCAAATGCAGCGCGAGCGCCAGCACCGCAACCGTCAGCAGCGCCGCGAGCAGCTTGTTCCTGCGCGCGTTCTCCTCGACCAGGCGCTCGAGCGTTGCCTGCAGTCCGTCGATGCGCTCCTCGGCGAGCAGCCGGTGCATGAGGCGCGGGATCGTGGGCAGCGTCTGCGCCCAATAGGGCGCTTCGCGCCGCAGCGTGCGCAGCATGCCGCGCCAGCCGACCTGCTCGCTCATCCAGCGCTCCAGATACGGCTTCGCGGTCTGCCACAGATCCAGATCGGGATCGAGCTCGCGCCCGAGGCCCTCGATGTTGAGCAGCGTTTTCTGCAGCATCACCAGCTGCGGCTGGACCTCGACATTGAAGCGGCGCGAAGTCTGAAACAGGCGCAGCAGCAGCTTGCCGAAGTAGATCTCCTTCAGCGGCCGCGCGAAGATCGGCTCGCACACGGCGCGGATCGCGGCCTCGAAATCATCCAGCCGCGTGCCGGCCGGGACCCAGCCCGCGTCCAGGTGCGCCTGCGCCACGCGCCGGTAGTCGCGGTTGAAAAAAGCGACGAAGTTCTGCGCCAGGTAGCTCTTGTCCAACTCGGATAGCGTGCCCATGATGCCGAAGTCGAGTGCGACGTACTTGCCATCGTCGGTGACGAAGATGTTTCCCGGGTGCATGTCGGCGTGGAAAAAGCCGTCGCGGAACACCTGGGTAAAGAAGATTTCGACGCCGCAGCGCGCCAGCGCGGGTATATCGATGCTTTTTTTTCTGAGAACATCTACTTGTGATATCGGCGTGCCATGCATGCGCTCCATCACCATCACGCGCCGCGAACAGTAGTCCCAGTGAATCGCCGGCACCGCGAGCAAGGGCGAGTTCTCGAAATTGCGCCGCAGCAGCGAGGCGTTGGCCGCCTCGCGCACCAGGTCGAGTTCGTCCTCGAGGTGGCGCGCGAACTCGGCCACCACCTCGCGCGGCTTCAGGCGCCGCCCGTCGGCCCAGAGCGCTTCCACCAGTCCCGCCGCGGTCTGCAGCAGCAGCACGTCCCGGGCGATCGCCCGTTCCACGCCCGGCCGCAGCACTTTGACCGCCACCTCGGTGCCGTCCAGCAGCGTTGCGAAGTGCACCTGGGCGACCGAGGCGCTGGCGACGGGTTGCCGGTCGAAATCACGCAGCGCCTTTTCAATCGGCTTGCCGAGCGCGCGTTCCACTTCGGCAACCGCGAGAGCCGAATCAAACGGCGGCACCTGGTCCTGGAGCTTGGCAAGTTCGTCGGCGATATCCGGCGGCAGCAGGTCGCGCCGCGTCGAGAGCACCTGGCCGAATTTGACGAAGATCGGCCCCAGCGCTTCCAGCGCCTGGCGCAGGCGCACCGCGCGCGCATCGTCGAGGCCGTTGGAAAACTGCGGCACGAACCGGTACAGGCGAAAGCGCAGCCCGATCCAGAGAATCCGCGCCAGGCGCAGCAGTGACATTCAGCGCACCCCCGCGAGGCGCTCGATGCGCTTCTCGAGACGTTCCAGGCCGTCGCGCAAGCGCACCTGCGCAACGCCAATTTCCTCGAGTTCGGCCTTGGTCACGAGCAGACGCTTTTCCTCAGCCGCATATTCTACGAAGCCCTGCGCGATGCGGCGCGCCGCGTCCGCGTGCCAGGCGGCGGCCTGCTTCGCCAGTCCGACGAGCCGGTGCGCCGCCACGTCGCCGACCAGTGCGGCGAGCTCTTCCTCCACGTCCCATCGCAGGTGGCGCACGAGGAACATCACTTCACTCGCGAGCCTGGCGTTGCCTGCAACATCGATCGCGCGCAGCAGGTGGTCTTCGCCCTTCGCTGCGGCGGCGAGCGCTTCGGGCCGCAGGGTAATTACGAGCGCAGGCTCGCCTGCGGGGAAGCCGGCCGCGAGCCGCCCGTCGGCTGCGATCGCGAAACGCAACCGCGGCAGCGGCGGCGCGCGCAGCTCCAGCGTTTCGCCGGCAAACGCAACCAGCCGCTCGCGCGCCCAGGGCTCCGCCCCGAGCAGGTGGTTCAAGGCGCTGGCGAACGGGGATTCGAAGGCAATCATGCAGAAAAACAAAAGGCCACCGCGCGGTGGCCTTTCATCCGAGGCGGGTTCCCTTCAGTGCATCTGCTGGATGCCGGCAAGCTGCCAGCCTTGCGCGCCGCTGACGGGCTTGGCGAGGTTCCAGACTTCCTCGAATCCCGAGGGGGCATGGCCCGGCGATTCGCGCACCGTGCCCGAGAAGCGCACGCTCGCCCAGTGCTTGTCGCCCTCGGTCACGACCTCGAGCAGATCGGCATTGAGCGCCAGCACGTCGGTCTGCTGCCTGGCGTTGCCGCGCGCGAGCACGTCTTTCTTCAGTTCTTCGAACAGCTCGTCGCTGGTGAATTCGCGCAGTTCGTCCAGGTTGCCCTGGTCGTTGGCGATCTGCAGCTTCATGTAGTTGAGCTTCGCGCCGCGCAGGAATCCGGCGACGTCGAATCCCGCCGGGACGTTCGGGCCGGATCCAGGCGCAATCCGAGGCTGCGCCTCGAAGCCGGCAGCCTGCGACGGCGGCGGCGCGGCGACGGTCTCGTTCCCCAGGCTGGCGGCGTACTGCATGCGCTGCGGCGCCTCGCCGCGCTTGTGCGCCAGCATGCGCACCACGAAGATCGCCGCATAGACGAGCAACCCGAGCAGGAGCATGCCGACCAGCATGCCGCCCATGCCATTGGCGCCCATCAGCCAGCCGAGCGCGCCGCCGATGGCGAGGCCGCCGAGCAGCGGCGCCCATTTGGCGAAACCGCTCGCCGGCTGGGGCTGCGTCGCGCCCGCTGCGGCCGGCTGCGCCTGCGCCGGCTTGGCCGGCACTGCCGCCGGCGGCGTACGGGTGACGCTGCGCTGCGCGCCGAGCGAGCGGGCGCCGCCGAGGCGCGCCGCTTCACTTTCCGCTGTCACAAAAACCACGCACAGGAGCGCAGCCGCGATTCCGAATACGAGCTTTTTCATATCATTCCTTGGTTCCGCTTTGTCAGCGTTTTGTCAGCCAGTCCATGCTACCGCAGTTTGTAGCCGCGATGCACGGCAACCGCTCCGGCAGCAAGGTTGAAATATTCGACCCGCTCCAGGCCCGCTTGTTCCAGCATCGCGGCAAGCGCGGGCTGGTCGGGGTGCATGCGGATGGACTCGGCCAGGTAGCGGTAGGCCGCGGCATCGCCCGCCACCCGCTCCCCCAGCCAGGGCAGCACGTGGAAGGAGTACAGGTCGTAGGGCTTCTGCAACGGTTTCCAGACCTGCGAAAACTCGAGCACCAGCAGCCGCCCGCCGGGCTTGAGAACCCGCGCCATCTCTGCGAGCGCCGCGTCCTTGTGCGTCATGTTGCGCAGGCCGAAGCCCACGCTGACACAGTCGAAAGTCGCGCTGCGGAAGGGCAGGCGCTCGGCGTCGCACTGTACCGCCGGGGCTATGCGTCCCGCGTCCAGCATCCGGTCGCGGCCGCGCGCCAGCATCGGTCCGTTGATGTCGCTCATCCATACCTCGGCGCCGCGCGCGGCGAACGCGCGCGCCAGATCGCCGCTGCCGGAGGCGACGTCGAGCACCCGCTCGCCCGGACGGATCCGCGCGACCGACACCGCGAACCCCTTCCACAACCGATGCAGGCCGAACGACATCAGGTCGTTCATCAGGTCGTAGCGTTCGGCAACGCGGTTGAATACCCCGCCCACGCGGGCGGATTTTTCCGCCTCCGGCACCTGCTGGTAGCCAAAATCCACTGTCGACACTAGGGCACGATCTCGTAGGCGCAGCGCTCGTAGTCGCTGCCGCGATCGAGCATCTCGGTGAGCCGCACGCGAACATGCCCTTCGACGTATACCTCCACCACGCGCTTGGGCTTGTACCAGCCCGACGGCAGCACCAGCGACGGCGGCGAATTGAGCACGGCAACCGCGGTCAGCGAGATCGCCTGGACGTATTTGGCGCCCATCACGTTGAGGCCGGTCGGGCGCACCGCGGTCGCGGCCGGCAGGCCGGGCAGCAGCCGGATGCCGGCATAGAGGTCGCCGGCGTCGTTCTGCACCAGCCAGCGCACCTGGCCGAGCATGAAGTTCTTGGCGTCCGCGGGCTTCACCCCGACCAGCCGCCCGTGGCTGTAGCGTTTGCCCGGATTGGCGGCGCTTCGAACCATCTTCAGACCCTGCGTGCTTTCGTCCTTGAGCTGCCATTGCTCCAGCAGGAAGTCATGCACCACGCTGTAGTCGTCTTCGTCGCGCGTGCTGACGCGGCCGAAGGCGACGATCTGGTCGCGCTGCGCAGAGGTGAGTTCCTTGGCCTCGCCGGGCTGCCGGAACACGCGCCCCGAAATGTAGTAGTGGATCGCCGCCATGTCCTGCGAGGTCTGGACGATGTCCGATACGCGCTTCCTTTCCGCGCCGCGCGGCTGCTTGACCTGGCACCACTGCCGGTAAAGGAACACGAGCAACTGCTCGCAGGAGGGCTGGACGCAGTCTTCGCCCAGCGCGAGCTTGGCGGGCGATTCGCCTTTTCGCAGCAGGCCGATCCGGTTGCGCAGGCTCTTGGCGAGGCGCTTGACGTCGAGATACCTCGGCTCGGCGGCCTCGGGACCGTCGCGATCCGGACAGATATCGCCATCCAGGTCGACGATCAGCGGCGCGATCTCCTCGTCCGCAAGCGGCTTCTTCGAGATCTCGACCTTGTCGGCCCAGCGCTCGAGCAGGTACGCGACGAAGGTGAGCTGGCGCTGGCTCAGCTCGTTCGGATTCGCCATGCCGAGCAGCAGCGCGCGCATGTACGCGATCCGCGGCGAGGTGTCGTTGACGTCGCGGTTGAGATAGTCCTTGACCGCCTCCTCGGCGACACCCAGCGCCTCCGCCCTGGCGTAACCTTCGTGCAGCTCGCGCCACTCGTGCGGCGGCACCTGCCGGTAGGCGCGGTGGTAGTGGAACATCCTGAGACCCGTGAAAGCGAGCACGCGCTGGCACACCAGCCCCGCCTGCGCGCGCAAGCCCGGCTCCTCGCCCGCGATCACCGCTTCCAGGCAGCGCTGGTAGCCCAGGCGCATCTGATCCCAGAGCGCGAGCGTGTCGTCGAACACCGCGCTCTCGGCTTCGGCCATCGGCAGCGCACGGTTGGTGAAGCGCCGTGCCTGCTCGATTTCCACGAACTGCACCGCCTCGCGCAGCGCCTCCAGCGTCGCCAGCCGGCTGACCGCCTTGGCGCCGAATCGGTTGAACTCCTGCATCTGCGCCAGCAGCTGCTGTTGGGCCGCGGCGACATTGGCGAGGGGCACGTTCTCGAGCCACGCCTTCGCGGTCGCGGCGTCGGTGAATTCCGGCGCCGCCTCCGGGGAAAGCTCGGGGAGCTGCAACTCTTTCATGGGGGAATTGTAGGGGATTTGGCGGCTTCCCCGGTGCCGAATACGTCTCGGTAGCTCAGGTACGAACTCGCGAACCAGACCGGCAGCAGCGTCCAGACGACCGCGAACAGGGCGGAGTTGGCATGCCCGGCGCCGCTGCCGCCGAACAGCATCGCGCCGCCCAGTGCGAGCATCAGCACGAATGCGAACAACAGCATCACGGCCGCGCCGTAAGCAATGAAAGCGCGCCAGTTGATCAGCACCGCGGCGGCGCTGAAGAACACCGCCTTCGATGCCGGAAGCCCGTCCCACGCCACCAGCAGCGGCGCGTACCACAGCACCCCGAGCAGCGCGGTCTGCAGTCCCGCTCCGATCAGCATTGCCCACTGCAGGTCCGGGTCCTGCAGATCGCCGGCATCGAGCCGGATGCGGCCGACCATCGCCTGGGCAAAGCGGCCATCGTCGGCGAGTACCGTGGCGGCAAGTACCACCAGCATCGCGGCGAGAAAAACGCCGCCCAGCCGCAGCTGCGCCGCCAGGTTCTGGCGGAACCCGGAAACCAGCAGTTCCGGACCCGGCGTCGTGCCGCGCGCCGCCATGCGCGACATCGCATGCGGCCCGACGAGCAGCGCCGGAAACAGCAGCCAGACCGCCGCGAATCCGATCACCGGGAGCGCGACCACCATCGTGACCGCGAACAGAAACAGCAGGTTGAGCAGCAGCTGGCGCAGCGGCGCGACCCGGAAAATCATGAAGGCCTCGGCGACCCAGCGCAGGCCCCGTGCTGCCGCAAGACGGTTTGCGCGCATGGCGCCTAGGACCTCGCCCGCATACGGTCAGTCGGCCCAGGGCGGACGCGATCCGGGCGCCGCGCGCAGCGCGAGGATGTCGCGGAAATGCTCCGGATCGTGCACTTTCACCAGCTCTCCGGCGCGCGGCAGGTGCTTGTCCAGCAGCCGCGAGAGCCAGAAGCGCAGCGCCGCCGCGCGCAGCATCGCCGGCCAGGCATCGCGCTCTGCGCGCTGCGGCGGGCGCAGCTCGCGGTAGGCGCCGAGCAGAGCGAGCGTCCGCGCCTCGTCCAGCCGCCGGTCGCGCCCGGGATCGACCAGGCACCAGTCGTTGACGCAGACCGCGAGGTCGTAGACGAAGCAATCGACCCCGGCGAAATAGAAGTCGATCACGCCCGTGATGCGGCCGCCGTCGAACAGCGCGTTGTCGCGAAACAGATCCGCGTGGACCGCGCCGCGCGGCAGGTCCGGAAACCGGCGCTGCGACTGGAAGCGCAGCTCGGCTTCGAGCAGGGCCGCGCCCGGCGGGTCGAGAAACGGATGCAATTCCCGCGCCGCGCTGCGCCACCATTTCGGGCCGCGCGGATTTTCCAGATAGCCGCCGTAGGACCGCCCGGCAAGATGCATGCGCGCAAGGAGCGCGCCAAGCTCGGAACAGTCGGCGGCGCTGGGGTTCTCGATCGAAGCGCCGCCGAGCCGGGTAACCAGCGCCGCCGGCTTGCCGTTCAGGCTGCCCAGATAGCGGTCGGCGAGATCGGCGATGGGCGCCGGGCAGGGAATGCCGTGGCGCGCCAGATGGGCCATCAGCTCAAGGTAGAACGGCAATTCAGCCGCGGCCAGGCGCTCGAACAGCGTCAGCACGTAGCGCCCCTGGCTGGTAGTGACGAAATAGTTGGTGTTCTCGATCCCGGCCGCGATCGGCTCGAGCGTGGTGAGCGCGCCGACCGAGTAGTTCTTCAGCCAGGCGGCGAGCTGGCGTTCAGAAACTGGCGTGAAAACCGACAATCAGTCGAAAGTCTTGATGGTCCACATCGGCACGCGAATTCCGGGGTCGAGCGCGTCGCGCCGGGTCCAGTTGCCGCTGCCGGTGGGGTCGAGCAGATAGTAGGGCGCGCCGCCGGGTGGCGTGACCTTGAGCATCACGACCCGGCCCCCGTCGCGGACTTCCTCGACGCGGTCGCCTTCCTGCGGCGCGATGCGCACGCGCGGCTCATCGGCGCCGTCGCGCACCAGCGGCGGCGGCGGCGCCTCGGGCAACGGTTCGAGATTCGGCGGCCGCTGCTGCTGCGCCAGGGCGCTGGCGGCGGCGATCGACAGCGCAAGGAAAAGAACGTGACGCATGCGAGCATTCTACTCCACTAGAATACTGTGCCGCACCCCGCCCCTCGATGGTCAAAACACTCCTGCTGGTCGATGGCTCCTCGTATTTGTACCGGGCGTTCCACGCGCTGCCCGAGCTGAAAAGTCCGCGCGGCGAGCCCACCGGCGCCATCTACGGCGTGCTCAGCATGCTGCGCCGGCTCGCCGCCGACCAGCCGGCCGCGGCGCGCGCCTGCGTGTTCGACGCCAAGGGAAAGACCTTCCGCGAAGACGAGTATCCGGACTACAAGGCGAACCGGCCTTCGATGCCCGCGGACCTCGCGAACCAGATCGAGCCTCTGAAGCAGGCGGTAGCTGCGCTCGGCTGGCCGGTGCTCACGGTCCCGGGGGTGGAAGCCGACGACGTCATTGCGACGCTCGCCGAGCAAGCGCGGCGCGAGGGATGGAACTGCATCATCTCGACCGGCGACAAGGACCTCGCGCAGCTGGTGGACGAGCGCGTGACGCTCGTCAATACGATGTCGAACGAGACGCTCGACCCAGCGGGCGTAAGACAGAAGTTCGGTGTCGCGCCCGAGCAGATCGTCGACTATCTCGCGCTCACCGGCGATGCGGTGGACAACGTGCCGGGCGTCGAGAAAGTCGGCCCGAAAACCGCAGCCAAGTGGATCCAGCAGTACGGTTCTCTCGACCAGGTGATCGCCCATGCGGCCGAAATTCCAGGCGTCGTGGGAGAGAACCTGAAGAAGGCGCTCGATTGGCTGCCGCAGGGCAGGCGGCTGCTCACCGTAAGGCGCGACGTCGAGCTGCCGGTCACGCTGCACGATCTGGAGGACGGCAGCAGCAATCCCCGGGAACTGCGGGACCTGTTCGCGCATTACGGCTTCAGGGCCTGGACGCGCGAACCCGAGGGGGACGCGCCGGCGCCCGCCCCTGTCGCCTCTTCCGCTTCGGTGCCGCCGCCCGCTGCCGGTGCCGCCTCGCCAAGCCCGCCGCGGCGCAAGTATCGGACGCTGGAAAACGAGAGTGCGCTCCGCGATTTCGTCGCGCGGCTCGAAGGCGCGGCACTGGTCGGCTTCGACACCGAGACCACCGGGCTCGAGCCGATGATTGCGCGCCTGGTCGGAATGTCGTTTGCCTTCGGCGATTCGGCCTGGTACCTGCCGCTCGCGCACGAGTATCCCGGCGCCCCGCCGCAGGTCTCGGTCGAACGGGCCTTGCAGGTCCTCAAAGGCTGGCTGCAAAGCGAGCGCCACAAGAAGGTCGGGCAGAACCTCAAGTTCGACGCCCACATCCTCGCCAATCACGGCGTCAGCCTCGGCGGCATCGCGCACGACACGCTGCTCGAGTCCTACGTCTACGAGGTGCATGAGCGGCATGACCTGGATTCGCTCGCGCGGCGGCACCTCGGCTGGCAGACGATCTCCTACGACGAAGTCACCGGCAAGGGCGCGGCGCGCATCTCCTTCGCCGGGGTGGAAATCGCGCGCGCCACGCAGTACGCCGCCGAGGACGCGGATTGTGCACTGGCGGTTCATTCCGTCCTGTTCGAAAAAATCTCTGCGGACGAAAAACTCAAGTACGTCTACGAGAACATCGAGCTGCCGGTAACGCCGGTGCTGCTGCGCATGGAACGCAACGGCGTGCTGATCGACAGCGCGAAACTCGAGGCGCAGAGCCACGAGCTTGGCAGGGAAATGCTGGAGATCGAGCAACGGGCCTATCAGGCGGCGGGCCAGCCGTTCAACCTCAACTCGCCCAAGCAGATCCAGGAAATCCTGTTCGAGCGGCAACAGCTCCCGGTCAGGAAGAAGACGCCCAAGGGCCAGCCCTCGACCGATGAAGACGTGCTGGCCGAGCTTGCGCTCGACTATCCGCTGCCCAGGCTGCTGCTGGACTACCGCGGCCTCGCCAAGCTGAAATCCACCTACACCGACAAGCTGCCGCGCATGGTGGACCCGAACACCGGGCGCGTGCACACCACCTACTCGCAGGCGACCGCGGTGACCGGGCGGCTCGCTTCCAACGACCCCAACCTGCAGAACATCCCGATCCGCACGCCGCAGGGCCGGCGCATCCGCGAGGCCTTCATCGCGCCGCCGGGCAGCAAGATCGTGTCGGCTGACTACTCGCAGATCGAGTTGCGCATCATGGCGCATCTTTCGGGCGACAAGGGCCTGCGCCACGCCTTCGAGCACGGCCATGACGTGCACCAGGCCACCGCGGCGGAAGTCTTCGGCGTGCCGCTCGACAAAGTGAGCGCTGACGAGCGCCGCACCGCGAAGGTGATCAACTTCGGCCTGATCTACGGCATGAGCGCGTTCGGCCTGGCGCAGAACCTCGGCAGCGAGCGCGCCACCGCGCAGGCCTACATCGACTCCTACTTCAACCGCTACCCGGGCGTGAAGAAATTCATGGACCAGACCAAGGACCAGGCGCGCGCCGCCGGCTACGTCGAAACCGTGTTCGGCCGGCGCCTGCGCCTGCCCGAAATGCAGTCCGGCTCACCCGCGCGCCGCCAGGCCGCGGAGCGCGCCGCCATCAACGCGCCGATGCAGGGCACCGCCGCCGACCTGATCAAGATCGCGATGGTTGCGGTTCAGAAATTTCTTGATGGTTCCGGATTGAAAAGCAAATTGATCATGCAGGTGCACGACGAGCTGGTGCTGGAAGTGCCGGAGAGCGAGCTGGACGAAGTAAAGGAGAAAGTCCGCGAGCTGATGCAAGACGCCGCGAAGCTCGAGGTCCCGCTGATCGTCGACGTCGGGGTCGGCGACAACTGGGACCAGGCGCACTAGACAGAACAAGGGCGCGCCGCCCGCCTGCTTACTTCAGCGCCCCGAACACTTTCCTGATGATATCGCTGCCCGCCTTGACCGGGTCCTGGCGGATTTTCTTCTCCTCCTCGGCGACCATGAAGAACAGGCCGTCGAGCGCCTTCTGCGTCACGTAGTCATCCAGGTTCGCCTGCTCTTTCTTCACCAGGCCGAATTGCACGCCTTTCTGCGCGTACTGGTTGTACTTCTCGGCGAGCTTCACCCTGGCGGTGGCTTTCTTCACGATCGGCAGGAATCTCTCGCGCAGCGGGTCGGTGGTGGTGCGCCTGAAGTAATCGGTACCCGAGGTCTGCCCCCCGGTG
>Ga0154760_1092_pt1 | contig 17519 bp, 19 predicted proteins | sample Rifle2008BG16ft_FD_105768 | JGI IMG/M metagenome (GOLD analysis project Ga0154760, IMG submission 105768) | Betaproteobacteria bacterium RBG_16_66_20
GCCTGACGCTGGAGTGGTATCCGAACGTGCTGATCGTCTCGAATCTGATCCCGCGCTCGCCGGCGCTGACCACCAACGTGGTGGAGTTCTACTACCCGGAGGAAATCGCGCACTTCGAGCGCGAATTCGTCGAAGCGCAGCAGGCCGCCTATGCCGAGACCGCGCTCGAGGATGACGAGATCTGCAAGCGCATTGACCGCGGCCGCAGGGCGCTCTGGCGGGAGGGGCTGGACGACGCCGGCCCGTATCAGTCGCCGATGGAAGACACGATGGTGCACTTTCACGAATGGCTGCGCCGGGAAATCGGCGTTCCGCCGAGGTAGCTTGACGCACCTCACGCTCGTTTCCACCGAGGAACTGGGCCGCCATCCGGAATGGCGGGTATTCGATTGCCGCCACGATCTGGCGAAGCCGGACTGGGGCCTGGAGGAATTCGACAAAGGCCACATACCGGGCGCGCGCTTCGCGCACCTCGACCGCGACCTTTCCGCGCCGATGACCGGAACCAACGGCCGCCATCCCCTGCCGGAGGCGAAGACCTTCATCGCGTGGTTGGGCAGGCAGGGGCTGAAACCGGACCAGCAAGTGGTCTGCTATGACGGCGGCTCCGGCGCGACGGCCGCGCGCCTGTGGTGGATGCTGCGCTGGGTGGGACACGAAGCGGTCGCGGTCCTCGACGGCGGCCTGGCGAAGTGGCTGCAGGAAGGCCGCCCGGTTACCACCGAGGTGCCAGAGCTTGCCCCGGTCAGCTACCCCGGCAAGACAAAGGGTTCCATGGTTGCGAGCGTCGCGCTGGTGGTGAAAAAACTCAAGAAGGCCGCGCTGCTCGACTCGCGCGCGCCGGCGCGCTATCGCGGCGAGCAGGAGCCGATCGATCCGGTCGCCGGGCGCATCCCGGGGGCGAAGAACCGCTGCAACAGCGACAATCTTTCCCCCGAGGGAACCTTCAAGAAGGCCGCAACGCTGCGCGCAGAATTCGAATCTATTTTTCCGGGCCGCAGTTCGACCGAAATCATTCACTATTGCGGCTCCGGCGTCGCCGCCTGCCACAACGCGCTCGCGATGGAGATCGCGGGCCTCACCGGGTCGCGCGTGTACGTGGGCTCCTGGAGCGAATGGTCTTCGGACCCGACGCGGCCGATCGCGCGCAGCGTCTAGAGCCAGATTGATCGCCGACGTACTGCTGGTTTCTCATTTCCTGATCGCCGGTTTTGTCGTGCTTGGCCTGATTCTCGTCTGGGCCGGCGCGATCGCCGGATGGTCCTGGATCAGGAATCCCTGGTTCCGCTATCTGCACCTCGCCGCGATCATGCTGGTCGCCGCCGAAGCCCTGCTCGGCTACGCCTGCCCGCTCACGGTCTGGGAAGACCTGCTGCGCGGCGGCGTGCGCCCCGAATCCTTCGTTGGGCGCTGGGTCTACCGGCTGCTCTACTACAACGCGCCAGAGTGGGTTTTCACCGCGCTTTACTGCGCATGGGCGACGGCCAGCCTGTTGACGCTCAAGACGGTGCCGCCCAAAACCAGGTGATGCCGTGGCATCTCTGCAAAAGATGCTATGATGCCGAAATGCGCACCACGGTACGCCTGGATGACGAGTTGCTCGAGCAGCTCAAGGTGAAGGCACGCAGGGAGAACATCAGCCTGACCCGCCTGCTCAACCGCGCGCTGCGCGACGGCCTGCGCGCGCGCAAGCCCGCCAATCCTGAAAAACGACGCTTCAAGCAGAAGACGCAGGCGATGGGCGCACCCAAAATGGACCTGAACAAGGCGCTGGCGCTTGCCGCCGCGCTCGAGGACGAGGAAATCCTGCGCGAATTGTCTTTGGGCAAATGAAGATACTCGACGTCAACCTCCTGCTCTATGCAGTCAACTCGGACTCGCCCCGCCACGACGCCGCGCGCGTATGGCTGGAGAAAGCGCTCAACAGCGAGGAAACGATCGGCCTGCCCTGGGCGGTGATCCTGGGATTCCTGCGTATCGCGACCAACTCCAGGGCATTTGCGAGCGCGCTCAAGGCACCCGCCGCGCTGGAAACAGTGGACGAGTGGCTGACGCTCGAAAACGTGCGCCTCGTGCGCGAGAAGGACGATCACTGGGAAACTCTGCGTACGCTGATCGCTTCCGCCGGCACCGCCGGGAATCTGACCACGGACGCGCACCTGGCCGCACTCGCCATCAGCCACGACGCGGTCCTGTGCTCCAGCGACCTCGATTTCGGCCGCTTCAAGGGGTTGCGGTGGGAGAACCCGCTCCGCTAGTTCCTGCCCAATCCAATCGTGCGTTCAAGCAACGCCCTCTGAAATCTGAACTGGTCGACCGCCCAGTCGGCGTAGTCTTCGCTCGACTTGTACCAGTCCACCAACTCGAGCCGCCTCAGGAGTTTGTCGTATTCCGGATCGTCGAGTGCGCGATTGAACGCGTCGTGCAACAGTTTGGTCACTTTGGGATCCATTCCTTTAGGCCCAACGATGCCAAACGGCGAGTAGGAGACAATATCGAAGCCCAACTCTCGCGCCGTCGGAGCATTCCACCTGGAACGCTGCTCGCCGAAAGTCACGAGCAGGCGAATAGTCCCGGCATCGACGTACGGCCCCCAAGCGGCAGCATTCTCCGCGAGCGCCAGGATGCGCCCGTCCATGAGCGCCTTCGCGGCGTCGGCAATGCTGCCGGACGATACGCGCAAAAGTCTTGCGCCAGTCTTGAAGTCCAACTCCGCCATGGCGAGGTGGGCGGTAGCGCCATGGACGGGCGAACCGTAGCGAAGGCTGCCGGGATTGGCTTTCGCGTAGTCAATCAGATCCTTGAGGGAATTGAATGGAGAGTCAGCCTTGACCACTACGCCATAGGTGTATCCGGCAAGTCCAATGACGTAGGTAAAGTCCTTGACCGGATCCCAGTTCAACTTCTCCATGTGGGCCACGCGAAGTACGTGAATCGGAAGCATTGAAAGCGTGTAGCCATCCGGGCGCCCGGTCGTCGCCATCGTCGCCAGGCCGTGCAGCACGTCCGCGGTCCTGGGATTTTCGACGATTACCGGCTGGCCCAGGTACTTGGTCGAGATCTTCGCAAACGCTTGCAAATGCGATTCCATCGAGGTAACGCGCGGACAGGGGCAAATCAACGTCAGCGGCTTCGACGGGAAGTTTTGCGCAAGCGCATCTCCCGCGATGGACGTCAGCAGGCAAGCGGCAAAAATGACCCGTACTACCGAGATTCTCCGCATCTCGTCCTCCTCGCTGCCCCGCACCGACAATTCATGTCCAATCGCACCGGGCACTCACGCCATTGCGAGCCAGTGCGGTCTATCTCCCCAATCCAATCGTACGTTCGATCAGCGCTCGTTGAAACCTAAATTGATCGACGGCCCAGTCAGCGTAGTCCTCGCTCGACTTGTACCAGTCCACTAGCTCAAATCGCTTCACTAGCTTGTCGTATTCCGGATCGTCCAGCGCCCGCTTGAACGCATCGTGAAGATGCTTCGTCACCTTTGGGTCCATTCCTTTTGGGCCGACGATGCCGAAGGGCGTGTACGAGAGAACATCGAATCCAAGCTCTTCTGCAGTTGGCGCATTCCATCGCGAGCGTTGCTCGCCAAAGGTTACAAGCAGCCTAAAGGTTCCAGCATCGACGTATGGCGCCCAGGCTGACAAGTCTGCGAGCGCAAGTATTCGCCCGTCAATAAGCGCCCTGGCCGCGTCGGCAATTCCTCCGACCGGAACGTGGAGAAGCCTGGCGCCGGTCTTCGATTCCAATTCCTTCATGGCAAGATGGGGCGTACCGCCGTATATCGGGGCGCCATATGAAAGTTTCCCGGGATTTGCCTTCGCATAATCGATGAGGTCCTTTAGCGTCTTGAACTGGGAGTCAGACTTGACTACGACGCCAACGGTGTAGCCGACGAGCCCGATGATGTATGTGAAATCTTTGATTGGATCCCAGTTCACTCTTTGCATGTGTGGCAACCGAAACGCCGTTATCGGCAGAGGGGAAATGCTGTAGCCATCGGCCTGCGCGGTCGCCGCCATGGTCGCGGGGCCAAGCATCCCGGCTGCGCCCGGCTTGTTCTCGACCATGATCGGCTGGCCAACGTACTTTGATGCGATCTGAGCGAACTCGCGCAGGTATTGGTCGGCCGTGTCGTTTGACATGAACGAGGAAACGAATGTCAACGGCTTCGCCGGAAAGCTTTGCGCAAACGCGTTGTCGGCAAGAATCGCCAGCAGACAGGCAACTATCAGCTTCGATTTGGCCATAAGCCCCCCTCAAGCCATGCTACGCGCTTCCCAGGCAAACAGCTGCCGGAATACTTCCTCGCGAATCTCCCGGCGCGAGAGTACCAAATCGTGCAGCCCGCCAGGAAACTGCTGCACGGTGACGTGCTTGCCCAGCGTACGCGACCAGCGCGCCACCTGCTTCCAGTCGAGCGCGATATCGGCCTCGTCCGAATGCATCGAGAGCACCGGGCAGGCGAGCGACAGGCCGGCGTGAACCTTGGCGTGCGCCTCGAATATCGCTCGCACCCAGCCGAAGCACGCCGGAAATCCCATCAAGGGCTTGAGCGCCAGATCGAACTCCCACTCGCCGTGCCAATTTCTGTGCAGGCTTCGCACGTACGCGGGGAGCACGGCGTTCGGATTGTTGGAAAACGGAAAGAAACGGCCCAGAAATGACGCGATGCGAAGTTTCCTTTGCGCCGCGCCCCCTCCGCGCCAATCGAAGAAAGGGCTGTTCAGCCATAGCGCACGCACGCGATCGCGCAGTTCGCCCTCATGTTTGTACAAGGAACAGATCAACCCCCCGGTCGAATGCCCGGCGAGCAGCACGTCGGTGTCGATCTCCGCCAGCGCATGCGTGATATCAACGTAGTACTCGGAGAGGTCTTTGCAGAAGCACGGGTGCTGGTGCGGCAGCAGCGAACGGCCGTGCTTGCGCAGGTCGAGCGCGTAGAAGGCGTATCCCTCGGCGGCGAAGCGCTCGGCCATGTGGCGCTGGAAGAAGTAGTCGATGAAGCCGTGCACATAAAGGACAGTGCCTCGCACCGCGCCTATCGGCGCCGCCGCCAAGGGCAGCCGCACCAGCGTCGCCACGACGCGGCCGTCGTAGTCGTCCGGCGCCGCAAGCTCCAGCGCCTCGAACCCCGGAAGCAGGCGGTCAGGCTGCCACGCCATGGCGCTCGAGCGCCCAGCGAACATGCTCGCGTACTAGTGGGGACGAATGATTTGCTTTTTGTCTTAACGCAAAAATCACTTCCGGCGATGCAGGTGCATTCCCCAGTCCAACTGCGAGATTCCTGAGCCAGCGCTCATAGCCGATGCGCCGGATCGGCGAGCCCTGCATTCTGCGGTCGAATTCCTCCTCGGTCCAGGCAAACAGCTCGGCCAGCGTCGCCCGGTCCAGGCCGTTCCTCACCTGAAAATCCTTTTCGTCTGAAAGGCGGGCGAACCGATTCCACGGGCATGCGAGCTGGCAGTCGTCGCAGCCGTATACGCGGTTGCCGATCAGCGGCCGCAGTTCTTCCGGAATCGCGCTCTTGTGCTCGATCGTGAGGTAGGAGATGCAGCGCCGCGCGTCGAGCCGGTACGGGGCGGTGATCGCCTGCGTCGGGCAGACGTCGATGCATTTCCGGCAGCTACCACAATGCTCCGCAACTGCTGAGTCGGTTGCCAGATTCAAATCACAATAAATCTCCCCGAGAAAGAACCAGGACCCCTCGCGATCGAGCAGCAGCGTGTGCTTGCCGCGCCAGCCGATCCCGGCGCGCGTCGCGAGCTCCACCTCCATCACCGGCGCGGAGTCGGCAAAGGCGCGGTAGCGGAAGGGCCCGGCCTCCGCCTCGATGCGATGGCAGAGCTTCTGCAGCCGGCCGCGCATCACCCTGTGATAGTCGCGGCCGCGCGCGTAGCGCGCGATGCAGGCCGAAAGCCGATCCTGCAACTCCTGCTCTACGGTCCCGGGAGCATCCTGCAGGTAATCCATGCGGCACGAGATCACGCGCACCGTGCCCGGCACCAGCTGCCCGGGTCGCGCCCGCAGCCCCGCGTGGCGCGCCATATAATCCATTTCGCCGTGCCATCCCATTCCGAGCCACCCGGCGAGGCGGCCTTCGGCCGCGGACAGATCCACGTCCGCGATGCCGACCGCCTGAAAGCCGAGTTCGGCGCCCCATTGCTTGATCCGATCCGCGAGCGCAGCCATGGCAGACCATCTTAGTTTGCCCGACGAAGGCGCGACATTGCGGCTCGGGGAGGCGTTGGCCGCCGGGGCGGAGGCCGGGAAGCTGCGTGGCCTGGTCCTGCACCTGCGCGGCGAGCTCGGATCCGGAAAAACGACCCTGGTTCGGGGGCTGCTGCGGGCCTTGGGCTACCCCGGCCGCGTGAAAAGCCCGACTTACACGCTGGTTGAACCTTATAGCCTTTTGAGATTACACTTGTATCACTTTGATTTTTATAGATTCAAGGATCGGTCCGAATGGCTGAGCTCAGGGTTCCGGGAGCACTTCAATCCGGAATCGCTCTGCATCGTGGAATGGCCCGAGCGGGCCGGGGGCCTGCTTGGCCCGCCGGATCTGGAAATCCACCTGCGCTACCACGCGCAGGGACGCACTGCGGCGCTCGCCGCGTATTCGACGCCCGGCGAAGCATGGCGGGACGCTGCCTTGTCGCACTGGCGCTCTTCCTAGGCGCGGCCTGCGCCGAGGCGCAGATCGTTTCGACGCGAATCTGGCCGGCAAAGGACTACACGCGCGTCACGCTCGAGTCCAAATCCGAGATCAAGTTCCAGGTCTTCGCCGTAAAGGACCCCGAGCGGCTGGTGCTCGACCTGGAGGGTGTCGAGTTCGGGCCCGCCCTCGCCGATCTGCACGGCAAGGTCGCCGCCGGCGACCCCTACATCGACAAGCTGCGCGCCGGGCGCAATCGCCCGGGCGTACTGCGCCTGGTGCTCGACCTCAAGACCGAAGTGAAGCCGCAGGTCTTCACGCTCAAACCGGTCGGCGAGTACGGCCACCGCCTGGTGCTCGACCTCTACCCGGTCGTACCGCCCGACCCGCTCGCCGCGCTGATCGAAGCCGACGGCAAGATCCCGCTGAGGGAGGAAAAAGCGGAGCCGGAAGCCGCGGCACCGCCCGACAAGCCGAAGATCGCGCGCATGGCAACCATCGTGATCGATCCCGGGCACGGCGGCGAAGACCCGGGTGCGCGCGGCAGGCTCGGCTCGTGGGAAAAGGACATCAACCTGACTATTAGCAAGCGCCTCAAGGCCCTGATCGACGCCGAGCCGGATATGCGCGCACTGCTGACGCGCGACGCGGACTTTTACGTGCCGCTGCAGGTGCGCGTGGACAAGGCGCGCCGCGTCAGGGCCGACCTGTTCGTCTCGGTGCACGCCGACGCCTTCATCCGGCCGCATGCGCGCGGCTCGAGCGTGTTCGCGCTCTCGGAACGGCGCGCGACCTCGGAAGCCGCGCGCTGGCTGGCGAAGAAGGAAAACGAGGCCGACCTCGTCGGCGGGGTCAATATCGACGTCAAGGACAGGTACCTGGCGCAGACCCTGCTCGACCTTTCACAGACCGCGACCCTCGACCACAGCCTGCGCCTGGGCAACGCGGTCCTGGGCGAACTGGGCCAGGTGAACACCCTGCACAAGGCGCAGGTCGAGCAGGCGAGCTTCGCCGTGCTCAAGTCCCCCGACGTGCCTTCGATCCTGGTCGAGACCGCCTTCATCTCCAACCCGGAAGAGGAAAAGCGCCTGAACGACGAGGCTTACCAGGACCAGCTCGCGCGAGCGATCCTCTCGGGCATCAAGCGCTACCTTGCCAGGCACCCGGCCCGGCCGTCACCCGTGGCGCTGAATTGAGCGTGCCCTCAGCCAGGCGTAGACGCCCGGCGAGATCGAGACCAGCACGATCAGCCCGATCACCACGCTGAGGTTTTTCTTCACCACCGGCAGGTTGCCGAAGAAATAGCCGGCGCTGCACAGGGACAGCACCCAGATCAGCGCCCCCGCGACACAGAAACCGATATAGCGCGCGTAGGGCATGGCCCCGATCCCGGCGACGAACGGGACGTAGGTGCGCACGATCGGGAGGAAGCGCGCGAGGATGATGGTCTTGCCGCCGTGGCGCTCGTAGAACGCATGGGCGCGCGCGAGATGGCCGGGGTTGAACCAGCGGGATTTCTCGTAGTGGAACACGCGCGGCCCGGCCCAGCGGCCGATGCCGTAGTTGACGTTGTCGCCCGTGAGCGCCGCAGCCACCAGCACCGCCATCACCGCGGCAATATCCATCCCGCCCGCCGCGGCCAGCGCGCCAGTGACAAAAAGCAGCGAATCCCCCGGCAGGAACGGCCAGATGACGAGGCCGGTCTCGATGAAGACAATGACGAACAGCAGCGCATACACCCACGCCCCGTGCGCGGCGACGAAATCCGCGAGATGCGCATCGAGATGGATCGCGATTTCCCAGATCTGGGCGAGAATTTCCATGCCGGGATTCTATATACTCCCCGCGTGAGCGCCCGCTTGAACACGATCCGCGTGCTGCCCGAGCTGCTGATCAGCCAGATCGCGGCGGGGGAAGTCGTGGAGCGCCCTTCATCGGTCCTGAAGGAACTGCTCGAGAATGCGCTCGACGCCGGCGCCGCGGAAATCCAGGTAACGCTCGATCAGGGCGGCATCAAGCGCGTGCAGGTGGACGACGACGGCGGCGGCCTGGCGAAGCAAGACCTGCCGCTCGCGCTCGCGCGCCACGCTACCAGCAAGATCCATACGCTCGATGACCTGCAGGGCGTCTCGACCATGGGATTCCGCGGCGAGGCGCTCGCTGCCATCGCCTCGGTAGCGCGCCTCGCGATCACCACCCGGCCGGGCGACACGGCCCACGCCTGGGCGATCCGCGCGGAGGGCGGATCCGGCGGTACGGCCGAACCGGCGGCGCGCGCCGCGGGCACGACCGTGCTGGTGGAAGACCTCTACTTCAACACGCCCGCGCGCAGGAAGTTCATGCGTACCGAACAGACCGAGTTCGGGCACTGCGAGGAAGTGTTCCGGCGCATCGCCCTGGCGCGACCGGACATCGCTTTCACGCTGAAGCACAACGGACGCGTCTGCGCGCACCTGCGCGCGCAAACGCTCGGCGAACGCGCTGCGGCGCTGCTCGGCCGCGAGTTTCTCGAAGCGAGCTTTCCGGTCGAAGCGCAGGCGGGCAGCCTGCGCCTCCACGGCCTTGCGGGCACGCCCCAGGCCGCGCGTGATGGGAAACTGCGGCGCGCCGACGCGCAATACCTGTTTGTGAACGGCCGCTTTGTGCGCGACCGGATGCTCTCGCACGCGGTGCGCGAAGCCTATCGCGAACTGCTGCACGGCGAGCGCCAGCCGGCGTACCTGCTGTTCCTCGAGGTCGATCCGCGCGCCGTCGACGTCAATGTCCATCCGGCAAAGATCGAGGTGCGCTTCCGCGACTCGGGCGGCATCCACCAGTTCGTGCTGCACACGCTCAAACGCACTCTTTCGCCCGCCGCGGGGGAAGCCCCGGTGGTCTACGCGAGGGTTTCGAATTCCGAATCAGGAATACAACAAGGTTTTCACCTTGCCCAGCCTGCGCAGGCCTACCAATCCTTCATGGCAGCCGCGACGGCGGCCGTTCCGCTGCCCGCCACGGAGAGATCCCCTGCGCTGGGCTATGCGCTCGCCCAGCTGCATGGCGTGTACATCCTCGCGCAGAACGAGGCCGGGCTGGTGCTGGTGGACATGCACGCCGCGCACGAACGCATCGTCATGGAAAAGCTCAGGAACAGCCTGGACGCCGGCGCCGTGGCGCGGCAAAGCCTGCTCGTGCCCGCAGTGCTCGCGGCCGATGCGCTCGACGTTGCCACGGCCGAGGAAAACAGCGCAGCGCTCGAGCGGCTGGGGCTGGAGACGAGCGTTTCGGGCCCGAACGAACTGGCGGTGCGCGCCGCGCCTGCGCTGCTCGCAGGCGGCGACATCGCCGGTCTGACCAGAGATGTGCTCAAGGACATTCGCGAGTACGGCGCGAGCGAGGTCCTGTCCGCGCGGCGCAACGAGCTGCTCGCCACCATGGCCTGTCACGCGGCGGTACGGGCCAACCGCGCCCTGAGCGTGACCGAGATGAACGCGCTGCTGCGCGAGATGGAGGAAACCGAGCGCGCCGGCAGCTGCAACCACGGCCGTCCGACCTGGTACCAGCTGACGATGGCGGATCTCGATCGCCTCTTCATGAGAGGACAATAAGGCGGCATGAGCGCGCGCGGCGTAATCATCATCACCGGCGGCGGCCGCGGCATCGGCGCTGCCACCGCCCGGCTTGCCGCCAAGAAGGGCTACGCGGTCTGCGTCAACTACCTGCGCGACCGGACCGCGGCGGAATCGGTGGTGCACGAAATCAGAAGCGCCGAGGGCCGCGCGATCGCGGTCGCCGGCGACGTCTCCTCGGAAAAGGACGTTCTGAACCTATTTCAGGAATCCGACCGCTCGCTCGGCCAGCTGACCGCGCTGGTGAACAATGCCGGCGTCGTCGAGCGGCAATCCCGCGTCGAGGCAATGGACGCGGCCCGCCTGCAGCGCATGTTCGCCAGCAACGTCATCGGCCCTTTCCTGTGCGCGCGCGAGGCGATCAAGCGCATGTCCACCAAGCACGGCGGCAAGGGTGGTGCGATCGTCAACCTGTCCTCGGGCGCGGCGCGCCTCGGTTCGCCGGACGAATACGTCGACTACGCCGCATCCAAGGGTGCGATCGACACCATGACCATCGGCCTCGCAAAGGAGCTCGCGGCCGATGGCATCCGCGTGAACTGCGTACGCCCGGGCTTCGTGCACACCGACATCCACGCCGCCGGCGGCGAGCCGAACCGGATCGAGCGCCTGCGCGAGGGCATCCCGATGAAGCGCGGCGGCAAACCCGAGGAGGTGGCACGCGCGATCCTGTGGCTGCTGTCGGACGAGGCGTCGTATTCGACCGGCGCGATCCTGGACGTGACCGGCGGCCGCTGATGCGCCGTCATTCCCGCGAAAGCGGGAATCCATCGTGAAACCCACTGCGTTTGCGCTGCTCGGCCCGACGGCGAGCGGCAAATCGCAGCTCGCGATGGCGCTCGCCGCAAGGCATCCGATTGAAATCATCAGCATCGATTCGGCGCAGGTCTACCGCGGCATGGACATCGGCACCGCGAAGCCTTCGCCCGCCGAGCGGCGCGCGGTGCCGCACCACCTGATCGATTTACTCGATCCGACCGAACGCTATTCCGCGGGGCGCTTCCGGGCGGACGCGATCCGCGCCGTCGCGCAAATCCATGGCAGGGGCGGGATCCCGCTCTTCGTTGGCGGCACGATGCTCTACTACCGCGCGCTTTCGCAGGGCTTGGACGAACTGCCGGCGGCAAACGCGGAAATTCGCGCGCAGATCGACCGCCAAGCGGCGAACCGGGGATGGCCCGCACTGCACGCGGAACTGGCGAAGGTGGATCCCGCAACCGCCGCCCGCCTCAATCCGGCCGATGCCCAGCGCATCCAGCGCGCGCTCGAGGTCTGCCGGTTGACCGGAAAGCCGATCTCCGAATTGCAGCGCAGCTCGAAAGTCGAACTGCCTTTTCCACTGAGGGCTTTCTCCCTGGTCCCGGAAAACCGGGCCGAACTGCATCGACGCATTGCCGAACGCTTCGACGCGATGCTGAAAGCCGGATTGGTGGAAGAACTGGCAGCGCTGCGCAAGCGCTTCCAATTGCATGCCGGGCTGCCGAGCATGCGCTGCCTCGGCTACCGCCAGGCATGGCGCTTCCTGGAAGGTGAAATCGGCGCCGGGGAACTGCGCGAAACCGGCATCGCTGCCACCCGGCAACTGGCGAAACGGCAGCTCACCTGGCTGCGCAGACTGCCGGGCATCGAGCCCGCCGAACGCCTTGCCGCGGCACTCGAAGAGGCCGCTACTCGGGCTTGATGCCGACCTGCTGCACCGTGCGCTTCAAGACGTCGATCGGCTCATTCGGGCTGCACGCCCGCTGCGCGCAGGATGTTGCGGTAGCTCTCCAGCTGCTCCTTCACGAACGCGCCGAGTTTCTCCGGCGACGAGGGGCTGAGGACGAAGGCCTGCTTGTCCATCGCCGCCTGGACGTCGGCGCGGCCCATCGCGGCGACGAACTCCCGATTGATCCGGTCCACAATTTCCTTCGGCATCCTTGCCGGACCGAACAGGCCCGCCCAGGAGGTCACCGAAAACTCCGGCATGCCCGCCTCCGCGATGGTCGGTACCTCGGGCAGGATAGGGCTGCGCCGCGCGAGCGTGGTCACCAGCGCGCGCAGCTTGCCGTCCCGCACCTGCGGCACCGAGGTGCTCGACGATGCGAACATGAACTGCACCCGGCCGCTGATCAGGTCGGTCATCGCCTGCGGTTCGCCTTTGTACGGCACGTGCACCATTTCGATCTTCGCCAGCGACGAGAAGAACGCCGTGGACACGATCCCGGTGGTGTTGCCCGTGGCGTAGTTGAGCTTGCCGGGATTCGCCCTCGCGTACTGAATCAGCTCCGGCAGCGTCTTCGCTGGCACGCCTGGGTGCACCACGATGAAGAACGTATAGCGGCCGACGTCGGTAACCGGTGTGAAGTCGGTCACCGGGTCGTAAGGCGGGACCTTCTTCAATGCCGGCACCGCCGACATGGGGCTGTTGGTCGCCATGAGCAGCGTGTAGCCGTCGGGCGCGGCCTTGACCACCTCGGTGCCCGCAATCGCGCCGTCGGCGCCGACCTTGTTGTCGACAAGCACCGGCTGCCCGACCGCGGTCGAGACCGAAGCACCGAGGATGCGCGTGATGGTGTCGGTCGCCGAGCCCGCGGGGAACGGCACCACGACGCGGATGGCTTTGTTCGGAAACTGCGCGTACGCCTGCACCGCGAACAGCAATGCGCCGGCCAGCACGAGTAAACGCTTCATTGAGGCCTCCTCTCTCCACGGCAATTATAGAATGGCCGTGACACGGAGGCACCATGGAAATCGGCATCGTCGGGCTGGGCAGGATGGGCGCCAACATGGCGCGGCGGCTGGCACGTGGCGGCGTGCATGTGTTCGCCTTCGACCGCGACCGGGCGGCGCGCAGGACGCTAAAGGGCGAGACGCGGATCGAATGCGTCGAAGGCCTTGCCGCGCTTGCGGCACAGCTCGCCGGCGAGCGCGTGATCCTGACCATGCTGCCGGCGGGCGCCCCGACCGAGGAAACGCTCGCCGAGCTGCTGCCGCTGCTCTCGGCCGGCGACACGCTGGTGGACGGCGGCAACGCCTATTACAAGGACACCATGGCGCGCGCGCTCGAGCTCTCGCAGCGCGGACTGCGCTACATCGACGCCGGGGTCTCGGGCGGCGTGCACGGCCTCGAGCACGGCTATTGCCTGATGCTCGGCGGCACGCCGAAGTCGATCGAGATCTTCGAGCCCTACGCGCGCATCCTCGCGCCCGCTCCCGAGACCGGCTGGCTGCACTGCGGGCCGAGCGGCGCCGGGCATTTCGCGAAAATGATCCACAACGGCATCGAGTACGGAATGATGCAGGCGCTCGCCGAAGGCTTCGCGCTGCTCGCCGCGCGCGAGGACCTCGAATTCGACCTCGGGCGGCTGGCCGAGACCTGGCGCCACGGCAGCGTGGTGCGCTCCTGGCTGCTCGACCTGTGCGCCGAGATCCTGCGGCAGGACGAGGCACTCGAGGATGTCGCGCCGGCGGTGGCCGACTCGGGTGAAGGCCGCTGGACGGTGCAGGAATCGGTGGCGCTGGGCGTGCCGGCGCCGGTGATCACCATGGCGCTGATGGCGCGCTTTTCCAGCCAGGGAAAATCCGACTACGCGAGGAAACTGCTCGCGATGATGCGCGCGAAATTCGGGGGGCATCCGGTGAAAAGCGCGGCATGATCGTCGTGGTGATGGGCGTCTCCGGGTCCGGCAAGACGACCATCGGAAGACTGCTCGCCGCGCACCTCGGTTGCGCGTTCCTCGACGGCGACGACTTCCATCCGCCCGCGAGCGTCGCCAAGATGAAGGCCGGCACGCCGCTCGACGACGAAGACCGCTGGCCCTGGCTCGGAAAACTGAACGACCTGCTGCGGCAAGCCGGGCAACGGGGCGAAGACGCCGTACTTGCCTGCTCAGCGCTGAAGCAGACTTACCGGGACGCCCTCGCGCGGGGACTTCCCCGCTGCATGTTCGTGTTCCTCAACGGCAGCATCGAGCTCATCCGGTCCCGGCTCGACGAACGGCGCCACCGCTACATGCCGGCCTCGTTGCTCGAGAGCCAGTTCGCGGCGCTCGAGCCGCCTGCCCGGGCGATAAGCGTCAATATCGACCAGACACCGCAACGCTGCGTCGATGGAATCATCGCCGCACTTATCTAGTCGCCTCGCGCGACGCCCTCGCGGCGCGGGTCGGCGCCGCCGCGCCAGCCACCCTCGACCCGCTCGATCACATGCGTGCCGCTCGCAAGGTCGACCAGCAGCACCTCGTGGCCGCGCTCGCGCAGTGCCGGCGCCAGCGCTTCGTAGGCCGAGCCGCGCTCGATTTCGGTAGGGCCATTGCGGCTGCCGAAATTCGGCAGCGCCACCGCGCTTTGCGCATCCATTCCCCAGTCCAGCATCGCCACCAGCGCCTTGGCGACGAAAGTGATGATCGCCGGGCCGCCCGGCGAACCGAGCACCGCCTGCAGTTGTCCATCGCGGCCGAACACGAAGGTCGGCGACATCGCGCTGCGCGGGCGCTTGCCGGGTTCGACGCGGTTCGCCGCGACACGGGTGTCGCTCCTGCCCGCACGCGCGCCGTTTCCGGGGAGCGGGGAGAAATCGGTGAGTTCGTTGTTCAGCAGGAATCCGCGCACCATGATGCGGCTGCCGAAGGCGCTCTCGATGGTCGTGGTCATCGCCACTGCATCACCGCGCGCATCCACGATCGAAATGTGGCTCGTTCCCGCGGGCTCAGCGGCGGCAGAATCACCGAGCATTGCCGGCGCACCCCGCGGGGTTCCGGGTGCCGCGCGCCGCATCGAGCGCTCGCCGATCAACGCGGCGCGCGACTCGAGGTAGTCGAACTCGAGCAATCCCGCCACCGGCTGGCGCACGAAGGCGGGATCGGCGAGATAGCGCGCGCGGTCGGCGTAAGCGAGCCGCGCCGCCTCGGAAAACAGGTGCAATGCGTCGACCGAGCCCGGTGCTGCGCGATGAAACGGCGTGCGCTCGAGGATGCCGAGCAGCTGCAGCAATGTGACGCCGCCCGCCGGCGGGCCGATGCTGCAGATGCGGCGGCCGCGATAGTCGCCGCAGACCGGCTCGCGCTCGATCGCGCGGTAGCGCAGCAGGTCCTCGGGCGTCAGGTCCCCCGGCCGGCGGTGCGCCGCAACCGCGCGCGCCAAGTCCTCGGCGATCACGCCGGTGTAGAACGCGTCGGCGCCGAATGTCGCGACGGCGCGCAAGGTTGCCGCGTACTCGCGGTTGAAGACCAGCGCGCCGACTGGCCGCGGCCCGCCGTCGCTGCCGTAGTACAGCGCGCGCGCCGCCGCATCGCCGCGCAGCGTACTCTCGGCCTGGAGCAGTTGGTAAAGGCGCGGCGACATCGGGAATCCCTGCTCGGCGAGGCGGATCGCGGAATCGAACAGCTTCGCCCAGGCGATGCGGCCATGCCTGCGGTGCGCCGCCTCGAGCATGCGCAGCACCCCGGGCACACCCACCGCCCGGCCATTGGCGATCGCCGCCGGCGGATCGAGCGGTTTGCCTGAAGCATCCAGGAAGCGATCGGAGCGCGCGGCCGCGGGCGCGGTCTCGCGGCCATCGTAGCCGCGCAGGCGCTTCTCGGCCCGTGCCCAATGCAGCAGGAACGCGCCGCCGCCAATGCCCGAGGACTGCGGTTCCACCAGCCCCAGCACCATCTGCACCGCGATCGCCGCGTCCACCACGCTGCCGCCCCTGCGCAATGCCTGGACGCCGGCGTCGACCGCGAAAGGGTTGGCGGCCGCGACCATGAAGCGCCGGGCATGGACTGCCGCTTTGGGCTGCGACCCGGTCGCCTGCTCGGGCTGCAGCAGCGGCTGCGCAGCTGCCGGCCAGGCCGCGCCCAGCGCAAGCAGTGCAGCGAGCGCACCGGTGAGAATTCGCATCACTTAATCTAGCGCAAATGCGCCGGCGCCCGTCACGCTATGATGAAACCATGTAAAGGACCAGGTTGGATGCCATGACACAGGAATGGCCGATCCGAAGCAAGGAAGATCTGCTCGCGCATGCGATCGCGATCGAGCGCGAGGCTGCGGCGCGCTATGCCGAGCTCGGCGAGCGTATGGGCGAACTGGGCAACGACGTCGTCGCGCAACTGTTCCTGCGGCTTGCGCGCCTGGAAAAGGAACACGCGCAGGAACTGGAGCGGCGCGCCGCGGGAATGGCTCTGCCGCAGATCGCGCCCGGCGAATACGCCTGGTTCGCCACCGGCGCGCCGGAGACCGCGGCGCATGACCTGGTGCTGAACCTGATCACGCCGCCCGCCGCGCTCAAGATCGCGCTCGACGCGGAAGTGCGCGCGGCCGCGTTCTTCGAATCGGCCCGCAGGCACGCCCCGGAACCGGCGCTCGCCGAGCTGGCCGCGGAGATGGCCGCCGAAGAAGGCGTGCACATCGCCTGGGTGAAAAGCGCGATCCGCAGGACCCCGGATCCCGTGATCGATTGGAATTCGATCTTCGGCTAGCCGTTGGCGCTCAGCGGAACTCGGCGAGTTCGGCGACGATGCGGCGCGAGCCCTCGTCTGGCGTACGGCCGTCGCGCACGACCTTGACCACCTGCGCGAGCTTGGGCACGTACCAGAGCGTTTCGCGCGCCCGCGCCTGCACCTTGCCCTCCTCGACGTAGAGCAGATCGGCTTCGATCACCGCGGCCGTAAAGATGCCGGCGGGCACCTGGATGTTCTCCCAGCGCGCCACCTGCCCCTCATAGCGCTTCATGCGTCCTGGGCGCGCCGGCTGCCAGGGCCAGCCCCAGGCGAGGCGCTGGCCCTCCTTCAGCGACGGCGGCAAATAGCTCGCGTGCATGAAAAAGCCCGGGAATCGCGTGTTGGCATGCGAAGGGTGGCCCGCGGCGAAAGTGCCGAGGTGGAAATTCATCTTGCCGCCGGCATGGACGAAATCCGTCAGCACGCCGATGCCGGCGCCCTCGCGTTGCGTGCGGTAGGTCAGAATGATGTCGCGCCAGGTCGGAGGTTCCACAACCACCTTGTAGCGCCAGGTGCGTCCGGCCTCCAGCCTTGCCCCGGATGCGACCGCAGGCGACGGCGGCAGGGGCTTTGCCGCAGGCTTGTCCCTGATCTTCTCCGTCAGGCTTGCCACCTGGCGGCGAACCTCCCCTACCAGATCAAACGTCCTGGCCGGGGTTGCCGGCGCGGGCGTCTCGGAGAAGAACACGTACAGCAACAGACCCGCGAGCAGCGCAAGCGCCGCCCCGAAGACCGCAAGGGCGAGCGGGTCCTGCTGCTTCACATCAGTGGCACCACCAGCAGCGCGAC
>Ga0154760_1019_pt10 | contig 17492 bp, 11 predicted proteins | sample Rifle2008BG16ft_FD_105768 | JGI IMG/M metagenome (GOLD analysis project Ga0154760, IMG submission 105768) | Betaproteobacteria bacterium RBG_16_66_20
ATCAGGACGAAGGCGAAGGGCATCAGGATCGCGGGCGCGATCCGCAGGCCCTGGAATATCGGCTCCGGCGGCGCCTTGCCGTAGGCCCAGATCATCCAGCCGAGCGTCGCGAAAGCGGCGAGCGAGTAGACGCCGAGGTAGGCCTTCTCGCCCAGACCCCTGACCAGCGCCGCGCGCAGCGGCGTGCTGCTGACGTAGTGCGTGGCGAGGAATGCGGCGGTGGCGTAGTAGAGCTGGGCGGTCGGGTCCACGACGGGATTATCGCCGATCTCCGCGTGACCGGTTGGGGGCCGCGCAGCGCCTCAGCTGTCCAGGTCGGTGACGAAAAAGCGGATCAGCCCCTCGATCTCGTTTGCCGCTCCGATGAACCGGCACCCGGCCCGGTGGGCGGCGCGGCCCTCGGGCAGAGTGATTCGCGAGATGTGCCGCACTTCGAGATCCACGACCACCGGGCGGCCGCGCGGTTGGATAATGCGCGTGCGGCGCAACAGCATGCCGGGTTCAAGCTGGATGCCGGCGTCGTACACAATCGCGCCGATGCCCTTCAGGCTGATATCCACGACCTTGGCGTCGAATGCGATCGGCCCGAGGCTGATCTCGCAGCTGAGCGGCACCTGCGGGGGCACGGCGTAGCGCTTGTGGGCGCGCCGGTGCAGCACCAGCAGCGCGCCGGGGAATGCGAACTGGATCCCCGGCTGTCCGCCGTGGTCGCTCTCGTTCGGTTCGGTCGCCAGGAATTCGTATTGCGCCCCCTCATGGTTGCAGCTGAAGGTCACGCGCCGGGTCGCAAGAATGGCGAGGTTGGCCTCCTTGGTCGTACTCCAGGCGACGACGATCGACCCCGCCTCGGGATCCACGTGCAGCAACCGGGACAGGAACAGCGTGTCGTCCGGCGGCAGGCTCGCGGAGAGGGTCTCGGCCGCGGCGCAAATCGCCCGCAGGGCCATCGTAATCTCGGTTCCGGACCGCAGCAGCAGCCGGCCGGTTTCGTCGGGCCGGATGCCGGTGCCGGCGGAGCTTGTCAGGCGAGCGCCTTTTCGATGATTTCGGCGACATCCCTGGACAGGCCGCCGCTGTCGCGGATGCGCTCCAGCTGGGTCCTGGCGACGGTCTTTCGCTTGTCGTCGAACTTCTTCCAGCGGTCGAAGCCGCGCGCGATGCGCGCCGCGATCTGGGGATTGAGCTTGTCCAGCGCGAGCACCTGGTCGGCGAGAAACACGTAGCCCGCGCCGTCGGCGGCGTGGAAGCGCACGTGATTGGCGGAGAAGCCACGGATCAGCGAGTACACCTTGTTCGGCACCTTGAGATCGAAGGCGGGGTGCGCGAGCAGCTGCTTGACGCGCGCCAGGGTTCCGGGCAGGCGCGAACCCGCCTGCACCGCGAGCCACTTGTCGACGATCAGGGGCTCGTGCTGCCACTTGTCGTAGAAGGAATCGAGCGCGATCGCGCGCTGGCTGGCGTTGCTGTTCGCGAGGCAGGCGAGCGCCGCGAACTGTTCGGTCATGTTGGCCCGCGTTTCATCCTGCTGGCCGAACTGCTCGTAGCAGAGCGCGACCAGGTCGGTGGTCTCCAGCTCCATCAGGTAGGACAGCGCCAGGTTCCTGAGCGCGCGCTTGCCGGATGAAGCGGCGTCCGGCGAATAGGGGCCGGATGACTCGAGCCCCCGGTACTTGTCGAGGAGTTCCTGCTTGAGGTTCGCCGCGACGGCCTTGCGCAAGGCGTTGCGCGAGGCGTGCAGCGCATCCGGATCGACGACCTCCATCTGCTCGGCGAGAAAGGCCTCCGAGGGCAGGGTCAGCACTTCGGCGACGAAAGCGTGGTCTGTGTTCCTGAGTATCGCCCTTATGGCGTTCAGGAATGGCTCGTTCGGCTTTCCGCTCTTTTTCAGGATGATCTCCGCCGCGAGCCGCTGCGCCGCCTCCCAGCGGTTGAACGGGTCGTCGTCATTGGCGAGCAGCTGCAGCAGGTCGGCTTCGGTGTACGGGTAGTTCAGGATCACCGGCGCCGAGAAGCCGCGCAGGAGGGAAGGAATTGGTCTGGATTTCAGGTTCCTAAATTTGTAGCTTTGCTCTTTTTCGGTAACGGATAAAACCTTTTCGTGATGCCCTATCTTCACTGCTAAGGGGATGTGAAAGGGCGGATTCATCGATTGACGGACGAAAAGAACAAATTCGCCATCCCGGTAAAGGCCTGAACAGTCCAATACAGGCGTTCCCGCCACGTCGTACCAGCGCCTGAACTGCGACAGGTCCACGCCGGAGGCATCCTGCATCGCCTGCACGAAGTCGTCGCAGGTCACCGCCTGGCCGTCGTGGCGCCTGAAGTACAGCTTCATGCCGTCCTGGAACTTCTTCTCGCCCAGCAGCGTGTGCTGCATGCGCACCACTTCCGCGCCTTTCTCGTACACCGTCATGGTGTAGAAGTTGCGGATCTCCATGTACGACTGCGGCCGCACCGGGTGCGCCATCGGGCCGGCATCCTCGGCGAACTGCCCGGCGCGCAGCGCCCGGACCTCCTGGATGCGGGTCACGGCGCGCGAGTAGCTGTCGGCGCCGTATTCCTGGTCGCGGAACACCGTGAGGCCTTCCTTGAGCGAGAGCTGGAACCAGTCGCGGCAGGTGACGCGGTCGCCGGTCCAGTTGTGGAAGTACTCGTGCGCCACCACGCGGTCGATGTTCAGGTAATCGGTGTCGGTGGCGGTGTCCGGGCGCGCCAGCACGTACTTGGTGTTGAAGATGTTGAGGCCCTTGTTCTCCATCGCGCCGGAATTGAAATCGCCGACCGCCACGATCTTGTATTCGTCCAGGTCGAGTTCCAGTCCGAAGCGCCGCTCGTCCCAGCGGATCGCGCGCTTGAGGCAATCCATCGACCAGGCCGCCTGGTCCAGTTTTCCGGGTTCGACGTAGATGTAGAGGGTCTTGTCCTTGCCCGATGTCGATCTTATTTCTTCTCTTATGAATTCAAGATCCGCAGCAACGAGCGCGAACAAATAGCTCGGTTTCGGAAACGGGTCTTCGAAGCGCGCCCAATGACGGTCGCCGTCCAAGCCCCGCGATACGAGATTCCCGTTGCAAAGCAGGATCGGATAATTCGCCTTGTCGGCGTGCACCGTCACCGTGTAGACGGCCAGGTTGTCCGGCCGGTCGAGGAACCAGGTGATGCGCCGGAAGCCCTGCGCCTCGCACTGGGTGACGAAGCCGCTCTTGGTGGCGTAGAGCCCTTCGAGCTTGGTGTTTTTCTGGGGCACGATGCGCGTCACCGTTTCGAGCGTGAAGGCAGCGGGGACATCGGGTACGGTGAGGCTTTCCGCCGTTACCTGGTGTGCTTTTTCTTTTTTGTTCAAGAGCAAAGACAGCAGCTCCAGCTCGTCGCCATCCAGAACCAGCGCCGCATCTTGCGCGCTCGACGCCGGGTTGCGGCGCACGTCGAGGGTGGCCTTGACGAGCGCGTCGTCGCTCCGGATGTCGACCTCGAGCGTGATGTGCCCGATGATGAATGCGGGCGGGCTGTAGTCCTTGAGGTGGATCGTCTTTGGCTGGGATTCGCGCATCTTCCTAGCCTAGCCGTTGCGATCCCCGTTCGCAATGCGCTGCACGAACTCCCAGGCGATCATAGGGAACGCGGCTACGCGTTTTTCTCCGCCAGGCGCTTGATCAGGCCGTCGACGCCCGAGTTTCGCGTGATCTGCTCGAATTCGGCGCGGTAGGTGAGCACCAGGCTCACGCCCTCGACCGAGATGTCGTAGATCTTCCAACCCTCGGGCGTTTTCTTCATCGAGTATTCGATCAGCACCGGCGGGCGGCCTTGGCGCAGGTACTGGTTGCGCACCACCACGTCGGTGGCGCCCTGCGGCAGGCGCACCGGCAGCACCTTCAGCGTCTGGCCGCGATAGACGTCGATGGCGTTGGAATAGATCCGCACCAGCATCGCGCGGAAGCCGTCGACCACCTGCGCCTGCTGCGCCGGCGTCGCCTTGTACCAGGACCTGCCCATCGCGAGCTGCGCGGCCTCGTGAAAATCGATGTGCGGCAGGACTTTCTGCTCGGCGAGGGCGAGCGCCTTCCTGCGGTCGCCCGCCTGCAGCTGCTTGTCGGCGTGGATGGTATCGAGCACGTCGGAGGTGACCTTGCGGACCAGCTCGTCGGGCGCGAGCTGCTGCGCGGCGGCAGGCACCGCGATCAGCAATGACAGGAGCAGAGCGAACAGTTGCATGCGCGTTGGGACTACTGTAACGCGCCGGAGTTCCCTCTCTGCGTGAGAAATTCCGCGAGCGCGGTACAGGTGTGGCTGTCACCGCGAGGCGACAGTTCGGGCGGACCCTGGAACACCACGCGCCCGCCCTGCGCGCCGCCCTCGGGGCCGAGGTCGACGATCCAGTCGGCTTCGGCGATTACGTCGAGGTTGTGCTCGATCACGACCACGGTGTTTCCCGCATCGACCAGGCGGTGCAGCACCCGAATCAGCTTTTCGACGTCGGCCATGTGCAGCCCGACGGTGGGCTCATCCAGCACGTAAAGGCTCTTCTTGCCGGAACCGGTCTTCGACAGCTCGGTCACCAGCTTCAGGCGCTGCGCTTCGCCGCCCGAGAGCGTCGGGCTCTGCTGGCCGAGCGTCAGGTAGCCCAGGCCCACTTCCTGCATCAGGCGCAGCGCGCGGTGGATCGACGGATGCGCGGCGAAGAACTCGACCGCTTCGTCCACGCTCATCGCGAGCACCTCGCCGACCGTCCTGCCGCGCCAGCGCACCGCCAGCGTCTCGGGATTGAAACGCAGGCCGGCGCAGGATTCGCAGGCCACTTTCACGTCGGGCAGGAACGACATCTCGATTTTCCTGATGCCCTGGCCCTCGCAGCCCTCGCAGCGGCCGCCCTTGGTGTTGAACGAGAAGCGGCCCGCGCTCCAGCCGCGCATGCGCGCTTCCGAGGTGTCGGCGAAGCTCTTGCGGATCGCGTCCCAGAAGCCGACGTAGGTCGCCGGGCAGGAGCGGGGCGTCTTGCCGATCGGCGTCTGGTCCACCTCCAGCACGCGCTCCACCCGGGTCGCGCCGGAAACGCTCTTGCATCCTATGGATTTTTTTTCCTTCAAGGAAGAAAACAGGACATCCCTCGCCAGCGTGGACTTGCCCGAGCCCGAGACGCCGGTGACCACGGTAAGGCGGTCGAGGGGAATTCGTACGTCGGCGCCCTGGAGGTTGTGCAGCCTTGCGTTTGTGATTTTCAGATCAGGAGTCCTGTTCGTGACGGATCGGCGCGGCTGCAATGGGTGCCGCAACGGCGTCTTCAGAAACTTTCCGGTGATCGAATCCGGCAGCTTCATCAGGTCTTCCGCGTCGCCGGCGCCGATCACGTGGCCGCCGAGCTTGCCCGCGCCCGGGCCGAGGTCGATCACGTGGTGCGCGCGCCGGATGGTGTCCTCGTCGTGTTCCACCACCACCAGCGTGTTGCCCTTGGCGTTCAGCTTCACGAGCACGTCGAGCAGGATCTGGTTGTCGCGGTGGTGCAGGCCGATGGTCGGCTCGTCCAGGATGTAGCAGACCCCGCGCAGGTTGGATCCCAGTTGCGCCGCGAGCCGGATGCGCTGCGCCTCGCCGCCGGAGAGCGTTGGCGCCGAACGGTCGAGCGTCAGGTAGCCGAGGCCGACCTGCTGCAGGAATTCGAGGCGGCTATTCAGTTCTGCGACCAGATCTCTTGCTATTTCAGCGTGCCGTTTGTTTAGCTTTATCGCATTCAGTTCTTTTTCCAGGATTGAAATGGCCAAAGCACCATAGTCAGAAATGCTCCTTCCATTCCATTTGACCGCAAGCGCCTCCGGGTTCAGGCGCTGGCCATGGCAGTCGGGGCAGGGCTGGTCCACCTCCAGCCATTCGATCCAGGAATCGAGCACGTGGTCCTCGGTGCCGGTGCGCGAGCGTTCCGCGTCCCAGCCCACGTCCTTCAGCTCCAGGCCCGTGCCGTAGCAGGCCGCGCACCAGCCATGGCGCGAGTTGTACGAGAACAGCCGCGGGTCGAGCGCGGCGAAGCCGCGCCCGCAGGACGGGCAGGAGCGCTTGGTGGAGAAGGATTGCGGTTTTTTCGCCAGGATCTGCACCGATCCTTTGCCAATTTCCAATGTTCTGGATAATTCTTTTCTAAGTTGAAATTCGGAAGCAGGCGAAATCCTCAAGACCGCAACCGGCAATTCGATGCTGTGCTCCTTGAACCGGTCGATGCGCGGAAACGGCTGCACCGGCAGGAGCTTGCCGTCCACGCGCAGCTGCGCGTAGCCCTTGCTGCGCGCCCATTTCGCGAGGTCGGTGTAGACGCCCTTGCGGTTGACGATGAGCGGCGCGAGAAGAGTGACGGTTTGATTCCTGAATTCTTTCAAAACCCTGGAAAGAATCAATTCCTCACTTTGCGGTTGAATGGGCACTTCGCAGTCCGGGCAGTATTGGGTCCCGAGCTTGACGAAGGCGAGGCGCAGGAAGTGGTGGACCTCGGTGAGAGTACCGACGGTGCTCTTTCTGCCGCCGCGGCTGCTGCGCTGCTCGATCGCGACCGTCGGCGGGATGCCGAAGATCGCGTCCACGTCCGGGCGCGCCGCGCCCTGGACGAACTGGCGCGCGTAGGCGTTGAGCGATTCGAGATAGCGCCGCTGCCCTTCGGAGAACAGGATGTCGAAGGCGAGGGTGGACTTGCCCGAGCCCGACACCCCGGTCACCACCGTGAAGCGGTTGCGCGGGATCTCGACGTCGATGTTCTTGAGGTTGTGCTCCCTGGCGTTGTGGATCCTGATGGCGGTGCCGAGGTAACGACCGGTGTTTTCTCTTGCTTTTTCCATTGAAAGATTTTTTTCAAAGGAAATCTCATAATTCCTCAACGCCTGCGCGGTATGCGAAGTTGGATGCTTGGCGACTTGCTCGGGCGTGCCGGTGCAGACGATCTCCCCGCCCGCGTCGCCGCCCTCGGGGCCGAGGTCGATGATCCAGTCGCAGGCGCGGATCACGTCCAGGTTGTGCTCGATGACGAGCAGCGAGTGCCCGGCGCCCAGCAGCTGCCGGAACGCGCGCAGCAGCTTCGCCACGTCGTCGAAATGCAGGCCGGTGGTCGGCTCGTCGAACAGGAACAGCTTGGTCGATTGCGTGCCGCCCGCTTCGGCGAGGTGGCCCGCGAGCTTGAGGCGCTGCGCTTCGCCGCCCGAGAGCGTCGGCACCGGCTGCCCGAGGCGCAGGTAGTCGAGGCCGACTTCCTTCAGCGGCCTCAGCCTGGCAACCAGGGCCGCTTCGTTCCTGAAGAAGTACAGGGCCTCCGAGACCGTCATTTCGAGGACCTCGGCGATCGACTTGCCGCCGACCCTGACTTCGAGGATCTCGGCGCGGAACCGCTTGCCGTCGCAGTCGGGGCAGCGCAGGTAGACGTCGGAGAGGAATTGCATCTCCACGTGCTCGAAGCCGTTGCCGCCGCAGGCCGGGCAGCGGCCGTTGCCCGAGTTGAAGCTGAAGGTGCCGGGGGTGTAGTTCCTTTCCCGCGAGGCTTTCGATTCCGAGAATATTTTTCTGATCGGCTCGAAGGCGCCCACATAACTCGCCGGGTTGGAACGCGTGGTCTTGCCGATCGGCGACTGGTCCACCATGACCACTTCCTCGACGCGCTCGGCGCCGCGCAGCGCCTGGTGCGCGCCGGGCGGGTCGGTCGGTTTGCCCTTTGCCTTGCGCAGCGCGGCATAGAGCACGTCCTGCACCAGCGTGGACTTGCCCGAGCCGGAGACGCCGGTGACGCAGACCAGGCGTTCGAGGGGAATGGCGACGTCGATGTTCTTCAGGTTGTGTTGACTTGCCTTTTCCACCTTGAGGAAGCTCTTCGAAACCGGCGCGGCAGGCGGGGTTTCGGCCTTCTTCCGGCCCGAGAAGTATTCTGCCGTCAGCGAATTATTTTTTCTTAATTCAGAAGGTGACCCGAAAAAAACAACTTCGCCGCCGCGCTCGCCCGGCCCCGGGCCGATGTCGAGGATGCGGTCCGCGGCGAACATGATCTGGGGATCGTGCTCGACCACGACCAGCGAGTTGCCGGCATCGCGCAGGCGCCGCATGACGTCGATCACGCGGCCCATGTCGCGCGGATGCAGGCCGATCGACGGTTCGTCCAGCACGAACAGGGTATTGACGAGCGAGGTGCCGAGCGCGGTGGTGAGGTTGATGCGCTGCACCTCGCCGCCCGAGAGCGTGCGCGACTGCCGGTCGAGCGTCAGGTAGCCAAGACCGACGTCGCACAGGAACCTGAGCCGCGTCCGGATCTCGGTGAGCAGGAGATCGGTCGCCTGATCCAGGGGAGCGGGAAGCTGCAGCGCGTCGAAAAATTCTTTCGACGTTGAAATCGGCAACAGCATCAGGTCGTGAATGGAATGCCCGTTCACCTTCCAGAGCATTGAATCGGGCTTGAGCCGCGTTCCGCCGCAGGCCGCGCAAGGCGTGTAGGCGCGGTACTTCGAGAGCAGCACCCGGATGTGCATCTTGTAGGCCTTGCTCTCCAGCCACTTGAAGAAGCGCCGCACGCCGTACCAGACGCCGGGCCAGGACTTGCGCCAGCTCACCCATTCGGGTTCGCCTTCCAGCACCCACGTCCTTTCCTTCTCTTTTAAATCTTTAAAAGATATGTCCAAAGGAATTCCGCGTTTCTTCGCGTACGTCACCAGGTCGTCCTGGCAATCCTTGAAGCTGGGGGATTGCCACGGTCTGACGCAACCCTCTCTCAAGGAAAGGCTTTCATTTGGCACCACCAACCCGAAATCGACGCCGATTACGCGCCCGAAGCCGCGGCAGGTCTCGCATGCGCCCAGCGGCGAATTGAACGAGAACGCCGCCGGCGTCGGCTCGGAGTAATGGATGTCGCAGTCGGCGCAATGCAGTCCGGAGGAGTAGCGCCAGGGGGCGTCCCGGCCTTCCGGGTAGACGTTGAACTTGCCCTGGCCGAACTTGAGTCCGGCCTCGATCGCCTCGATGGCGCGCGCGCGTTCGGCGGCCGACATCCGCAGCCGGTCCTGCACCACCTCGATGCGCGATTTCGAACGCGAATGGATGCGCGTATATCCCTGCCGCTCGAGCAGCTGCAGGATCTCCTTCTCGGTGAAGTTCTTCGGGATCTCGACCGGGAAGGTCAGGATCAGTCTGGGGTCACTGTTTTCCTTGGAATTTTTTACCAGAGATTCATGAATGGATTGTGGAGAATCTCGAACGACAGGCTTGCCACATCCCCGGCAAGACAATTTTGCCGCCCGGGCGTAGAGCAGCTTCAAATGATCGTTCAGTTCCGTCATCGTGCCCACGGTGGAACGCGAGGTGCGGACCGGGTTGGTCTGGTCGATCGCGATGGCCGGCGGGATGCCGTCGATGGCATCCACCTGCGGTTTGTCCATACGGTCGAGGAACTGGCGGGCGTAGGGGCTGAAGGTCTCCACGTAGCGCCGCTGCCCCTCGGCATAGAGGGTATCGAAGACGAGCGAGGACTTGCCCGAGCCCGAGACGCCGGTGACGACCACAAGTTCGCCGTTCGGGATCGAAAGCGTCAGGTTCTTGAGGTTGTTCTGGCGCGCGCCGCGAATGACGATCGCGTCTGCGGGAGGCAGCTCGGGCTTCATCGGTCCAAAAGGCGAGATGCGATTCTATCCATGAATATGGGTTTATAGTCCCGGCATGGATGCGCGATGGCTGACTGTGCTCGCGACTTTCTGGATCGCAGCGGCGCTTGCCGCGCCGCCGCCGGTGGTCGTGATCCCGGTCGAGGGGGCGATCGGGCCCGCGACCGCCGATTTCGTGCATCGCGGCCTGGAGCGCGCCGCCCGCGACGGCGCGCAGCTCGTCGTGCTGCGCCTGGACACGCCCGGCGGACTGGACACTTCGATGCGCATCATCATCAAGGACATTCTCGCCTCGCCGGTCCCGGTGGCCGGATTCGTCGCGCCGGCGGGGGCGCGCGCGGCGAGCGCGGGCACCTTCATCCTGTACGCGACGCATGTCGCCGCGATGGCGCCGGCGACCAATCTAGGCGCGGCTTCGCCGGTTTCGATCGGCATTCCGTCGTCCAGGGATGACAAGGGCAAACCGGAAAAAGGCCAGTCCGACCCCAACCCCGGCGACACCATGACGCGCAAAGTGACGCATGACGCGGCGGCGTACATCCGCGGCCTGGCACAGCTGCGCGGCCGCAATGTCGAATGGGCCGAGCGCGCGGTTCGCGAGGCGGTGAGCCTGCCCGCGGCCGAGGCGCTCAAGCTGAAGGTGATCGACGTGGTTGCCGACGATGTCCCCGCGCTGCTGGAGCAGCTCGACGGGCGCACGATCGGCGGCAAGGCGTTGCGCACCGCCGGCAGCGCCGCCGTCGCGTACGCGCCGGACTGGCGCACCCGCCTTCTCAGCACCATCACCAACCCGAGCGTCGCCTACATCCTCGTGCTTCTCGGCATCTACGCCATCATCTTCGAATTCACCAACCCGGGGCTGATCCTGCCCGGCGTGGTCGGCTCGATCTGCCTGCTGGTGGCGATGTACGCGTTCCACCTGCTGCCGGTGAATTACGCCGGCATCGCGCTGATCCTGCTCGGCATCGGGTTCATGATCGCCGAAATATTCCTGCCGTCGTTCGGCTCGCTCGGGGTGGGCGGCCTGATTGCGTTCGCGGTCGGCTCGGTGATCCTGTTCGACACCGAGGTGCCGGAGTTCGAGATCCCCTACGCGCTGATCGGCGGCCTGACCGCGGCGAGCGCCGCCTTTCTGTTTCTCGTCGTCGGCATGCTGCTGCGCACGCGGCGCCGCCCGGTGGTGAGCGGGCGCGAGGAACTGGTCGGCGCCGCCGGCGAGGCGCTCGAGGACCTGCAGGGCGAAGGCTGGGCGCGGGTGCACGGCGAGCGCTGGCGCGTGCGCTGCGCCGTGCCGCTGAAGCGCGGCGAGCGCCTGCGCGTCACCGCGATCAACGGGCTGGTGCTCGATGCGGTTCCGGAAACCAACAACGGAGGATGACCATGTCCTATTTCACCCTGGGCGCCGTGATCGTCGTCGTCGCGCTGCTCGCGGCGTCGCTGCGGGTGCTGCGCGAGTACGAGCGCGGCGTGGTGTTCCTGCTCGGGCGTTTCCAGCGGGTGATGGGGCCCGGCCTGATCATCATGATCCCGGGCATCCAGCAGATGGTGCGCGTGGACCTGCGCATCGTGGTGTTCGACGTCCCGCCGCAGGACGTGATCACGCGCGACAACGTTTCGGTCAAGGTCAATGCGGTGGTGTATTTCCGGGTCGTGGACCCCCAGCGCGCGATCATTCAGGTGGCGAACTTCCTCGAAGCGACCAGCCAGCTGTCGCAGACCACGCTGCGCGCGGTGCTCGGCAAGCACGAGCTGGACGAGCTGCTCGCCGAACGCGAGCGGCTCAACCTCGACATCCAGACCGTGCTCGACGCGCAGACCGACGCCTGGGGCATCAAGGTATCGAACGTCGAGATCAAGCACGTCGATCTGAATGAATCGATGGTGCGCGCCATCGCGCAGCAGGCCGAGGCCGAGCGCGCACGGCGTGCCAAGGTGATCCACGCCGTGGGCGAGCAGGAGGCGGCGGAAAAGCTGCTGCAGGCGGCCGCGATCCTGTCGCAGCGCCCCGAGGCGATGCAGCTGCGCTACCTGCAGACGCTCACCCAGATCGCGGGCGACAAGAATTCGACCATCGTCTTTCCGGTGCCGATGGACATCCTCGGGCCGCTGATCGAGGCGGCGAAGCGCGCCAAGGGCTGAGGCGGCTTCGCGGGCTATACTCGATCAGGCATGGACGCCAATACGCCACAACCCACCGATATCAAGCTGCACCAGAAGTCGCAGGTGCTGGAAATCGCGTTCGCCGACGGCAGGACCTTCCGGCTGCCTTGCGAATTCCTCCGCGTCTATTCGCCGTCCGCCGAAGTGCGCGGCCACGGTCCGGGCCAGGAGGTGCTGCAGGCTGGAAAGAAAGACGTGGGTATCACCCATATCGAGCCCGCGGGCAGCTACGCCATCCAGCTCAGCTTTTCCGACGGGCACGACACCGGGATCTACTCGTGGGACCTGCTCTACGAATATGGCCTGCGCCAGGAGGAGATGTGGCAGCACTACCTGAAACGCCTGGCAGAGGCCGGGGCGAGCCGCGAGTCGGACCCTGCGCCGGGCCCCGCGCCTTTCGCGCAGCGGCCAAAATCAAAATAGCGCGCCCGTTCAAGGTCGTGCTTGTCAATCCCTACGAGCTGGGGCGCCAGCCGTTTGCCCTGGCGCAGCCTGCCGCCTTGCTGAAGCGCGCGGGCTTTGCGGTGCGCTGCCTCGATCTTTCGCTCGAGAAGCTCGATCCCGGGATCCTCGAGGATGCGGGCCTGGTGGCGCTCCATGCCGGGATGCACACCGCGACCCGCATTGCGGTGCAGGCTCTGCCCCGCGTCAGGCAACTCGCCCCGCAGGCCCATCTCTGCGTCTACGGGCTCTACGCCCCGATGAACGAATCGCTGCTGCGCGAACTGGGCGTGGACACCGTACTGGGGGGAGAGGTGGAGCCGGCGCTCCTTTCCCTATGCCGGAGGCTCCGGATAAATGGAAAACCAATGATCCAGAGCGAGCCGGTCATCAGCCTGGGCAGGGTCGAGTTCGAGTTGCCGGACCGCAGCGGCCTGCCAAAGCTCGCCCGCTACGCCCACCTGGAGCTGCCGGACGGTTCTACCCGTGTCACCGGCTTCGCCGAGGGCAGCCGCGGTTGCAAGCACCTGTGCCGGCATTGCCCCATAGTCCCGGTGTACCAGGGAAAGTTCCGCATCGTCCCGGCAGACGTGGTGATGGCAGACATCCGGCAGCAGGTCGCGGAAGGTGCAAGCCATATTTCGTTCGGCGATCCGGACTTTTTCAACGGTCCCACCCATGGCATGCGGCTCGCGCGCGCCTTGCACGAAGCTTTCCCGCAGGTCACGTTCGACGCCACCATCAAGATCCAGCACCTCATCGACCACGCCGGACTGCTGCCCGAGCTGCGGCGCTGCGGCTGCCTGTTCATCACCTCCGCGGTGGAAGCCGTGGACGACGACATCCTGCGCCTTCTCGACAAGAACCACGGCAGCCGGGACTTCGACCGGGCCGTGGCGCTCGCGCGCGACGCCGGCATTGCGCTCGCGCCGACCTTCGTCGCCTTCACGCCATGGACCACGCTGGAAGGCTACGTCGCGCTGCTCGAGCGGCTCGTGTCGCTGCAGCTGGTGGAAAGCGTGCCGCCGGTACAGCTCACGATCCGGCTGCTGGTTCCGGAGGGCTCCTATCTTCTGCAGCTCCCGGGTTTCCGGGAAAAGCTGATGGCTTTCGATCCCGCACTCCTCGGCTATCCATGGGTTCATTCCGATCCCCGGGCGGACCGTCTGCAGCAGGTACTGCAGGCCTTGGTGGCGCGATGCGAAGGCCAACACCTTTCGCGCCGCGAAGTGTTCGCCGCAGTCTGGCGCCTGGCCCACGAGGCTGCCGGGCGTCCCGTGCCGGAACTCGCGGTCATGCCGGGCGCTCCGATCCCCCGTCTGTCGGAACCCTGGTACTGCTGCGCCGAGCCCACCGATCAGCAGCTCCAATCCTTCTGACCCAGCCGATCCATGAAGCGCGTCCTGCTGTTGCTGCCCACCACCGGCTACCGCAACCAGGATTTTCTTGCGGCCGCGAAAACGCTCGGCGTGGAGATCGTGGCTGCGGCCAACTACTGCCACCAACTGGCACCGTCGTGGGGCTTTGCTCCCATCATGGCGTTGCATTTCGACCGGCCGGAGCAGGCGGCCGACACCGTTTTGCGGGAGATCGACGGCACTCTTGATGCCGTGCTGGCGGTGGACGATTCGGGAATCGAGCTTGCCGCGCTGCTGGCGGAGCGTCTCGGCCTGCCTGGAAATCGCGCCGCTGCGGTTCGCCGCGTGCGCGACAAGCTGGCGTTTCGCCGGCTGCTCAGGGAGCGGGAACTCCTGTGCCCGGCATTCCATCACCTGCCGAGCGGCGATGACCCCCGAAGACTGGTTCCCGATCTGCAGTTTCCCGTGGTGGTCAAGGCGCGGCGTTTGTCGGGGAGCCGCGGCGTGATCCGTGCCGATGATGCCGAAGCACTGGCACGGGCGGTGAACTGGGTGCGGGCGATCCAGTCCCGCGCCGACCGGGACGCCGAGCAACTGGGGCTCATCATCGAGGACTTCATTCCGGGACGCGAGTTCGCGTTGGAAGGCAGCCTGGATCGGGGTCAACTCACCACGCTCGCCCTGTTCGATAAACCCGATCCCCTGGACGGGCCCTGCTTCGAGGAAACGCTCTACGTCACGCCATCCCGGCTGCCGGAGGCGGTTCGGGCACGCATTCATGAGGAGGTGGCCCGGGCCTGCCGCGCTGCCGGGCTCGCCACTGGGCCAGTCCACGCCGAAGTGCGGGTCAACGAGCGGGGCATCTGGCTGCTGGAGGTCGCGGCCCGCTCGATCGGGGGCCTGTGCGGGCGCGTCCTTACCCATTCCCTGGGCATGAGCCTGGAGGAGATGATATTGCGCCAGGCGATCGCCGCGCCGCTCGCCGCCGCAGGCGTTGGCGGTGCCGCGGGCGTCATGATGATTCCGATCCCACGGCGCGGCATCTTCCATGGCTTGGAGGGTCTGGCCGACGCGCAATCGGTCGGCGGCGTGACCGGGGTGAGCATTACCGCGGAGCCCGGCCAGATCGTTGCGCCGCCGCCCGACGGTGCGAGCTACCTGGGGTTCATTTTCGTCCGGGCGGCGACTCCGGCAGAGGCTGAAAACGCTTTGCGCCTCGACCATCGCCGGCTGCGCTTCGATATCCGCCCCGAGTATCCGGCGGTGGTCGAAGCATTGATGCCTACCCCCGGTCGCCCCTGATGTAGTGCTCGAGCTGGTCGATGATGAATTTCTGCTCGGAGATGATGTCTTTCACCAGGTCGCCGATGGAGACGAGGCCGATCAGCTTGCCCTCATCCACGACGGGCAGGTGGCGCACGCGATTGTCGGTCATCAGCGCCATGCATTCCTCGTTGCTCTGGTCCGGGCGCACATACATGACCGGGAATGTCATGATTTCACGCACTGGCGTTTCCTTCGACGACCGGCCCATGAGGACGATTTTCCGCGCGTAATCGCGTTCCGTGATGATGCCGACGATCTTCTGGTCCTCCAGCACCAGGAGCGCGCCGATGTTCTTCTCCGCCATCAGCTTGACGGCATCAAACACCGGCGTCGCGGGCGTGACGGTCACGACGGTCTGCTCGGGTTTGGACTTGAGAATCTGAGCCGCGCTTTTCATGAGCGATTCTCCGTGGGGAGATGAATCAGCGGTCTTCGGCGTTACGAAGCCGAACGTGCAAAGTTTACCCGCGATTTCCATGGCAACCGGTGGCGGATCCCGTTTCGCATCCTTCCGCCGGCCCCAGGCGCGCTACGGCGAGGAAGTGCTGTTCGCGGGCTGGGTGCAGCTGCCGGCCGCGCTCAGGGCGCGCAACGCCCGGCGCTCATGAGGCGGGGGGCGTCGCTTCCGCGGCTGCGCACACCCGGTCGCGGCCTTCCTGCTTGGCGCGATAGAGCGCCTGGTCCGCTGCTTTCATGAAATCCGTCAGGTTCTCTCCGTGCCTGGGATAGACCGCGACCCCGAACGAAGCGGTGGGAGCAGGTAGCGTCTGGTCCCGGTGCGTGAGGCTGGTTTCCCTGATTGCGATGCGCAACTTCTCGGCGCGTTCCATCGCGCATTCGAAGCCCGCTTCGACCAGCACGATGGCCAGCTCCTCGCCGCCGTAGCGGCAGGCAAGATCCGAAGGGCGGATGTTCCTGGTGATGGACTTGGCGATTGCACTGAGCACGTAATCGCCCGCGTCGTGGCCGAAGGTGTCGTTGAAGCGCTTGAAGTGGTCGATGTCGATCATGATCATGGAGACCGGCTTGCCGCTGCGCTTGGCGCGGTGCAGTTCGCGATTCAGGGCGTCTTCCATATAGCGCCGGTTGTACAGCCCGGTCAGCGAATCGTGCAACGCAAGCAGGCGCAGGGCGTCGCGCAGCTTGAGGTTCGCAAGCGCGGGGCCCACCCTGTCGGTCAGCGCGCGCAGACGCTGCTCGGCGTCCCGTGCCGGGCGCAGGCTGCGCGGGCTGACCTCGAGCGCGACGTGCAACAGGCCCAGAACCTGTCCCTGGCCCTGGACCGGCATGCAGACATAGCTGTCGGCGGCCGTGTGCGCATGCCGGCAGCGGATGGTGCCCCTGCGAGGCACGAAATGCGGATTGCCCAGCCGCAGCGCCCAGCATTCATCCGGCGCCAGGGTCGCATCGGGCGCCGGCCCGCTGCCCCAGGTGGCGGCCCGCTCGAGCACGTCGCGCGATTCGCGGTAGATGAACAGCGAGCCTGGCGACTCCGGGAACAGCTGCGCGGCGGTCTCGCGAACGATCGCGTAAGCCTCGTCGCGCTGCGTGCAGGTCTGCAGCAGCTCGGCCATGCGCGACAGCGCCTCGCCATCGCGATGAAACGATTCGAGTTGCCGGACCGTGGCGGCCAGCGCCAGGTTGTTGCGCCGCATCGCCGCGTCGGCCTTGCGGCGCGCGGCCATCTCGCGCGTCAGGTTGCGGTTCGCTTCGCGGATTGCCGCCAGGCGGGCCTCGAGCGTCGCCTGCGCGGCGCGCAAGGCCTCCTCGGTTCGATGCAGCGCGGTGACGTCGCGTGCCACGGTGATCTCGCCGACCAGCTTGCCGTGAGCGTCCAGCAACGGCGTCGTCTTGAGGGCAACCCGGACGACGTCGCCGTTCTTCCGGCGCCGCTCGGTGTTGGCGGTGGTCGACTTGCCCGAGCGGATGCGGTCGAGAATGCGCGCGTAGTCCGCATCGGAAAGGTCTGCGGCATGCAGCTTGCGGAGCGGCTGGCCGACGGCCTCCTGCGCCGAAAAGCCGTACAGGGATGCCGCTTCGCGATTCCAGTAAGTGACCACCGCGTTCAGGTCCTTGACGATGACGGCCTCGCCGGTCTGCTCGAGCACCTGCTCGAGTTCGCGGGCGCGCACCTCCGCCTCGCCGTTCTCGGCACGGCGGACAAGTTGCGGCTTGATCACTCTCATCGAATACCTCCGTATCACGGGATAGTGCGCCAGTGCCGCCTGCCGCACAAGCCCCGACTACAATTCGAATCGTCATGAGCCGACGAGACGCAATTGCCCACGCAGAGCGCTATTTCGACGACGGCGGATTCTTCGCCGATCTCGCGCGCCGGGTCGCCATTCCGACCGAAAGCCAGAATCCGGACCGCGGCGCCGATCTCGCCCGCTACCTCAGCGGCGAGATGCGGCCCAGCTTCGAGCGACTGGGCTTCAAATGCCGCATCCTGGAAAATCCGCGCGCCACGGGCGGGCCGTTCCTGCTGGCCGAGCGCATCGAAGCTCCCGCGCTGGTCACGGTACTGTCCTACGGGCACGGCGACGTCATCCGCGGGCAGGAAAAGAGCTGGCGTTCCGGGCTCGATCCCTGGAAGCTC
>Ga0154760_1019_pt4 | contig 17338 bp, 16 predicted proteins | sample Rifle2008BG16ft_FD_105768 | JGI IMG/M metagenome (GOLD analysis project Ga0154760, IMG submission 105768) | Betaproteobacteria bacterium RBG_16_66_20
GCAGCGCTCAGCATTGCGCCCCGGCGAGCGGCCGATTCAGATCGCGCATGATCGCCTCGAGTACGGCGCCCGCGATCGAGCGCGCCTTGTCGGAGATCGTGTCGCAATACTCGCGCCGCCCGCGCGGATCGATGTCCCCCAGTTTGATCCCCTTGACCACTTCCGTTCCGGGCCGGATCAGGCCGCGCAACACGCCATCCAGCCCCGCGCACACGGGTTGACCCGCGACCTGGCCGATCACGTCGCCTTTGCGAACCGTGCTGCCGATTTCCAAGCCGGTCCGGAACGACCCTGCCGCAGGCGCGCGCAGCACTCGCTCGGTGGTGAAACCTGCGATCTCGCCCGGGTCGCCGGTGTTCGCCTGGGCGCTGCCGGAGACGATGATCCGCCCCAGATCGTGGCCGCGGTTGGTTTCGATCACGCAGTCGCAATCGACGCCCGCTGCGAAGCCCGGTCCGAGCGCGATCACCAGCCGCGCCTCGTCCTTTCGCGTGCCGAGGTTGCGCTTCGCCAGGATCGCGTCGATCACGACTTCGGGGGCTAGCCCCCGAGCCTTGCCCCAGTCGGTCGTGCGGACAACCGCAATTTTTCCGGCGCACCAGGCGGCTTCGATGGCAGCTGGGTCGCGCGCGGCCAGAGCCGCCACACCTTCGACTGCGGTTGCGCCCGTTTCCAGCGCCGTGCAATAGGAAACCCGTCTGCGGACGCAAAGCGGGTTCTCCAAATCGAGCATGCAGATGCGCCCCATGTTGGCCATGTGCAGCCGCCAGGCAATCGCACTCCCCATCTCGCCCGCGCCCTTGACGAGCACGAAAGGCGAAAGCGGCGCGCGCGCGGAACCCACGTTGTCAGTCTTCGCGAACGACCCGCTTCGCCTTGCCTTCGACGCGCGGCAAGCTGCCCGCTTCGCAGATCTCCACGTCGGGCGTGACGGTGACGCGGTACTTGACGATCTCCACGAGGTGATCGCGGGCGGCCTTGAGCCGCGATTCGGGAACGTTCTCGTTTGCCGGCTCGACGCGGATCCTCAAGTGCTTGCCGCTCCCCAGGCGCGGCACGACGAGCTGGTATTCCTGCGAGAACTCGTTGATCTCGTGCAGCAGCTTCTGTATCTGGGCGGGGAAGATGTTGACGCCGGCGAAGTGGAACATGTCGTCCGAGCGACCCAGCACCCCGCCGTCGAGCCGCAGGTAGGTCCGGCCGCAGGAGCACACGGCGCGGTCGAAACGCACCAGATCGTGAGTCCGATAGCGCACCAGCGGCATGCTGCTGCAGCACAGGTTTGTCAGCACCAGCTCGCCGATCTGCCCATCGGGCAGCGGCTCGAGGGTCTCGGGATCCATCACTTCGGCGAGGAACATGCCCTCGATCACGTGCGTTCCCTGGTGCATGATGCACTCGTAGCCGAAGTTGCTGATCTCGGTCGACCCGATGTCGTCGAAGCATTCGGCGCCCCATTGCGATTCGATCGCTTTCTTGGTCGACGGGATGCCCGCGCCCGGCTCGCCCGCGGCGATCACCTTGCGGATCGGGGAGCCGGGCAAGTCGACCCCGCTCTTGCGCGCCGTTTCCGCGAGGTAGAGGAGGTAGGAGGGCGTACCGCAGATCGCTGTCGCCTCCCATTCCAGCATGGCGCGCAAGCGGTCTTTGGAGCTCAGGCCACCGCCGGGAATGACCATCAAACCGGCCTGCTCCATCGCCGCCTGGAACCCCCACCAGGCGACGTAGAGGCCGTAGTTGAAGGGCACGAACAGGACGTCAGCCGCCGACAGGCCGAAACCGCAACGGAAATGGCTGAACTGCTGGTAGTAGGTCTCGAACCAGTCCTTCCCGGAGAGCATGACGCGAACCGGGCGTCCGGTAGTGCCCGAGGTCTGGAACACGCGCACTGCCTCGCGCGGCGCGATGCAACCGAAATCGCCCCACGGCGGGCTGGCGGCCTGGCTCTGGCGCAGCTCGTCCTTCTCGGTGAAGGGAATCTGCCGCACGGCGTCGAGCGAGCGGATGTCGCCGGGAACGACGTGCGCGGAGTCGAACTTGCGCCGGTAGAAGGGGCTGTGCTCGCGGATATAGCCGAGCTGGTCGCGGAGCTTCGCCAGCTGGTACTGCTCCAACTGCGGGCGCGGCATGCATTCCAGTGGTTCGTCCCAGTACCTGACCTCTTGCGCGGTCATGCGCGGACCGGTTCGGTTTTCGCCTGGCGCGCAGTTTTCGCCTGGTACTGCAGGCGCTTCAGTCCGCCGAGAATCTTTTCCGCGGTGAACGGCGTCGAGTGCAGCCGCACCCCGGTGGCGTCGTATACGGCGTTCGCTATGGCGGCAAGAATGCCCGAGACCAGGCCCTCGCCGACCTCCTTGCTGCGGTAAGGCTGGCCTACGCGGTACTGCTCGGTGATCACATCGACGTCCTCGGAGATCGCCATGTTGTGAATCGTCGGCATGCGGTAATCCAGCCAGTTCGGATTCAACGTATAGCCGTCCTTGGTGATCACTTCCTCCATGAAGGCGTGGCCGAGCGCCATCGAGATCTGGCCGTCGATCTGGCCCTTGACGAGCGCCGGGTTGATCGGGAAGCCGCAGTCGTGGACCGTCAGGGCCTTGACCAGCCGCGCTTCGCCGGTCTCGATGTCGACCTCGACCTCGGCCACCTGCGTGCTGAAGGCGTAGTTCTCGGTCCAGCGCCCCTTGGTGGTTGCAAGGCTCGGATGGTTGGCTTCGTCGCGCATGGTGCGCCAGTAGCCTTCGCCGATGACGGTGTCGCCGCGCCGCGTGGCGACGCTGTGCGCGATGACCTCCCGGTAGGTCATGCGCCGCTCGGGATCGAGACGGTGGCAGACGATCTTGTCCTTGAGAACGAGCTGGTCGACGGTCACACCCATCTTTTCAGCGGCCACCTGCAGCAGTTTGTCGCGCGCATTGCTCGCAGCCTGGCGGGCGGCATTGCCGGTGACGTACGTCATCCCGCTGATCCAGGCGCCGATGTCCTGCGGCGTGGTGTCGGTGTCGGAGGAGATGATCCTGACGTCGTCCATGCCGATGCTCAGCTCCTCGGCGACGATCTGGGAGATCACTGTCTCGGAGCCCTGGCCGATGTCGATGGCGCCGGTGAGCACCACCGCGGAGCCATCGTCGTTCATCTTGACGATGACCCCCGAGCCATTGGGATAGATCAGGGTTCCGCCCATGTACGCACTGACGCCGATCCCGATCCCCCGCCGGATCGTGCCGCTCGGGGGCGACTTGCGGTCGCGGCCGAACTTGTCGAGGAAGCCGGACCTTTCGGCCGCGAGCCTGATGCAGTCCGAGAGCCCGCAGTTGTGGGTATCGTCCCCGTTGGGCAGACGCTCGCCTGGCCCGCGCGCGTTGCGCAGGCGGATGGCTATCGGATCGATGCCGAGCGCTTCGGCGATCATGTCGAGCTGCGATTCGATCGCCAGCCTGACCTTCGGGGCGCCGTGGCCCCGCTGCGGCGCGCGGACCGTGTGATTGGTGTAGACCGACAGCCCTTCGTACTTGAGATTGGGAATGCGGTAGGGGATCATGGTGAAGCCCCAGGCGAGGAAGATCACCACCACGCCGCTGCCCCGGTAGGCGCCGGCGTTGTTGATCGCCCGGATCCTCTGTGCCACCAGTGTGCCGTCCTTCTTGACGCCGGTCTTGATCTCGAGAATCAGCGGCTGGGCGTGGCGGTAGGCCGAGAAGATTTCCTCGCGGCTCGCCACCACCTGCACCGGCCGTCCGGTGATCATCGAGAGCCGCGCGGCGCAGTATTCGTGCGAATAGAGGTCGATCTTGCCGCCGAAGGTGCCGCCGACGTAGGTCTTGTGGATGCGGACCGACGAGTAGGGCAGGTCAAGCGTCTTCGCCAGCTTGGCGCGCTTGACGAAGCTCCCCATCGACGAGGTCCAGACGTTCAGCTTGTCGTTTTCCCAGTGTGCGAGGGTTGCCTGCGGCTCCAGATAGCCGTGCGTGCGCAACTGGCATTCGAAGCGGTCCTCGCGCACATAATCCGATTCGGCGAATCCTTTCTCCACGTCGCCCCAGGCGGTCTCCGTGTTGCCGCCGATATTGGCGTGCGGCCCCTCGTACTTGGGGTGGCTGCGATGGATCTCGGGTGCGCCGGGCTGCATCGCCTCCTCGGGTTCGAACACCGCGGGCAGCGGCTGGTACTCGATCTCGATCAGTTCCAGCGCGCGCTGCGCGGTGAGCTGATCGACCGCGGCGACGGCGGCGATTTCCTCGCCGACGTGCACGACCTTGCCGCGCGCAAGCACTTCCTGGTCGGGCGGATAGCGTGGCGTCTCCACGAATCCGTGCTTGATGCCTTTCGTGTCCTCGACCGTAATCACCGCCTTGACGCCCGGCAGCGCGCGCGCGCGCGCGGTGTCGATGCGGACGATGCGCGCGTGCGGATGGGGACTGCGCAGGATGCGGCCGATCAGGGTGTTGGCGAGCTTCACGTCCTGCGCGTACATCGCCTTCCCGGTAACCTTGTCCGGGCCATCCTTGCGCCGAAAGCTCTTGCCGACGTAGCTCAGTTCGCTCATCGCGTCCGCCCCTATTTCATCACCGGTTCGACCCCCTGGCCGGAGGCCTGCAGCACGGCATCGACGATGGCGTTGTAGCCGGTGCAGCGGCACAGATTGCCTTCGAGCGCCTTGTTGATTTCCTCGCGGCTGGGTTTCGGGCAATCCCGCAGCAGAGCGGTTGCCGACATCAGCATCCCCGGCGTGCAAAAGCCGCACTGGACTGCGCCCTGGTCGAGAAACGCGTCCTGGATCGCGCTCAGCTTCCCGCCCTCGGCGAGGCCCTCCACGGTCTGGACGCGCTTGCCGTCGCATTCGATCGCAAGCGTCAGGCAGGCGAGGATCGGACGGTCCTCGAGCAACACCGTGCAGGCGCCGCAAGCTCCGGATTCGCAGCTCGCCTTGGTCCCGGTGAGACCGATCGAATCGCGGATGACCTCGACCAGCGTGAGCCGCGGCTTGACCGCGACCTCACGCCATTCGCCGTTGACGCAGAGCGAGATCAGCTGGGACTGCGAGCGTTTCGCGGTGACAGGGGTACTCTCGTTCGCCTCCAGCATCCGATCCTCCCTCTCAGGCGCGTCCGGTTCGCGCGCGTTCCGCGGCCTGCGCGAGCGCGCGACGCAGATACACAGCGACGTTGTCCAAAAGGTGGCGCCTGGTGAATCCGTGGTGCGGCAGCGGATTGAGCGCCTTGGCCGCATCGGGCGCGACCCGCGCCAGCCGTTCGTCATCGAGCCGGGCGCCCACCAGCGCCCGCTCCGCGGATTCGAGGCGCAGCGGGCGCTCTCGCACCGCGCCGACGGCGATGCGGGCGCCGCAACAGCTTGCCCCGTCTTCAGCCAGCTGCAGCGACACCGCGATGACCGCCATGCCGAACTCAAGTCCGCCCCGCACCGTCGACTTGTGAAAGCCCCAGCCTGATCTCGGCGGCGGCGGCGGAACGATGACTGCCCGTACGAGTTCCGCGCGGCCCAGGCTGAGCGGCTGGAGGCCACTTCCGGTATACAGTTCCGCGGCGCCGATGCGGCGCATCCCCGCGCCACCGAGGATCTCCAGCTCCGCGCCCAGCGCGATGAGCGCCGGGGCGATGTCGGACATGTGAACCGACCAGCAGGTCTGCCGATCGTTGCGCGGGAAGGGGTGGCAGCAATCGCCGCCTCTCTTGAAGCAGGGCGCGGCGAACTGGTAGTCGTGGCGTTGGTTCAGGTACAGGCAGCGCGTCTCCTGGCAGAGATTGCCGCCGAGAGTCGCCATCTCGCGGATCTGGTTGCTGCCGACGGCGAGCGCGCTGTCGGCGAGCATCGGCAGTTTCTCGCGCACGAGTCCGGCATGCGCCAGCGAAGACAGCCGGGTCAGCGCATCGATCCGGATCGAACCGTCGGCCGTCAGTCTGGGCGGCTCGGGTTCGATTCCCGATAGACCGACCAGCACGCCGGGCGACACCAGCTCGGCGCGCAGGCTCGGCAGGAGGTCGGTGCCGCCCGCGAGCACATGCGCACCATCGCCCAGCCGGGCGAGCCATGCTGCAGCCTGTTGCAGCGTGGCGGCGCGCTCATAACCGAAGTCTAGAAGGATCATCCGCCGCTGTCGCGCATATAGTTTGCATATAAAACTATACGCCCGGTCCGCCGCCGTCAACCACGCCGCTTGACATCCATCAAGAAGTGGCCCGATTTCGGCCGCGACCGGGGAAGCTGGGAATCGTTCGCGTTATCGATCAGCGCTCGAAGACGCTCGATATCCGTGCCAGGAGGCGCAGCAGCTGCGCCCGCCCGCCCGGCCTGAGGACGGCGTCCATCGCGCGTTCCTGCTTCTCGATCTTTCGCGTCACCTTGCGCAGCAACTGCCGCCCGCCGGTCGTGAGATGCAGCGAGTAGTACCTGCGATCGTCGTCGCTGCGCGCGGTTTCGATCAGGCCGCGCTTGGTCAGGCGCTTGAGCGACAGCGAAAGCGTGGTCTTGTCCAGCTTGTAGACCCGGACCAGGGTGACCGAGTTGACGCCGGGATTCGCCTCGAGGACGGTCAGAAGGCTGAATTCCCCGGGGGTGACGCGCAGGCCCCGGATCGCGCGCGAGAGATCGCGGAATATCGCCGACTGCGCCAGCCTGACCTGATACCCGATGTACCCGGTGAGCCGGCCGAAGTTGATCTGCGGCAATTCCTCTTTAGGCGAATTCATGCGTGCCCGGCCTCAGGCCGCCTGTTGCGCGTTCCGGAACCTGAGAAACTGGCTCACGATGCCGATCGCGATCTCCGCCGGCGTGTTATTGCCGACCTTCTCGCCGACCGGGCAGATGATCCGGTCGATGAAATCGCGCGGAATACCGTCCTCCTTGAGCTGGCGGCGCATCGCCTTCGACTTGCCATCGCTGCCGATCACCCCCAGGTGCGCAATCTCCACTTTCCTGGCATGCAGCGCCTTGAGGATCGGCAGATCCGACCCATGCCCCATCGTCATCAGGATCACGTCGGCCCCCGCAGCGATCCGGTCGATGCCGTCGCGATAATCCTTGACCTGGCAGATATCGAGCTTGCCGCCTTGCGGCAGCCGGTTCAGCCACTCCGCGCGCGTGTCGATGCAAAGCACCCGGCAATCGAGCTCGGTCAGGAACCGGCACAGGACCTGGGCTACGTGGCCGGCGCCGAAGATCGCGATGTTCCAGTCCAGTTCGCGGCGATAGACCTCGAAGTAAAGTGCGACCCATCCGCCGCAGGTCATCCCCAGGTCGCGTTGCAGGTTGCAGCGCCGGAAACGGGTCTTTGCCGCGCTGCCGTGGCCGAGGAGCTCGAACGCAGTCTGCCGGCACATCTCCTCCAGCGCGCCGCCGCCCACGGTTCCACCCGCCAGGCCGTCGCGCGTGAAGATCGCGCTGGCGCCTACGATCTGCGGAATGCTGCCGCGCCCGTCGACGATGGTCGCAATGCAGCACGGAACTCCCTCTCGCTGGAGTTTTTCGATTTCCCGCAATACGGCGTGGTCAAGCATTGGCGATCTCCGGCTGCGTGCGCGCGATACTAGTTTGTAACACAAACAGTATCGCCGTCCAGCAACGGCGCGCAAATGCGATATGCTCGCGGCGAAGCCAGAGGGACGGAGAATGCTGCAGCTCTCGAGCGTCACCAAGCGTTTCGGTCATCGCGTTGTGCTGCACGCCGTTTCCCTCGAGGTGGCGGCGGGCGAATACGTCGCCGTGGTCGGCGAATCCGGCGTCGGCAAGTCCACCCTGCTCAACATCGTCGCGGGATTGGAGCCGCCGGACGCCGGCGAGGTTTCGTTCCGCAACGCGAAACTCACCGCGATGGACGACGATGCCCGCACCCTGCTGCGCCGGGAGAAATTCGGCTTCGTGTTCCAGGCCTTCCACGTCCTGCCCCACCTGACCGTGCAGCAGAACGTCGGCTTGCCTTTGTTATTGCGGGGTCTTGATACGGATCAAATCCAGGTGAAATCGAAAAAGCTCATCGCGGCGGTCGGCCTCGCCGGCCGTGAGAGCAGCATGCCAAGGGAACTCTCGGGCGGCGAGCTGCAGCGCGTGGCGATCGCGCGCGCGCTGGTGGGCGAGCCGAAGCTGGTGCTGGCCGACGAGCCCACCGGCAACCTCGACCAGGAAAACGCCCGCCAGGTGCTGGCGCTGCTGCGCGACCAGGTCAAAGCCCACGGCGCCGCGGGAATCCTGGTTACCCACTCGGAGGCCGCCGCCGCGACCTGCGACCGTCGCTATCGCCTCACCAGCGCCGGCCTGGCGCCGCTCTGACGCCTTCAACTCGTGATCCTGTAACTGCCTTCCAGGAGTCTGGCTTGGGCCGCCGCCAGGCGGGCGACCGGCACGCGCGGGCCCGAGCAGGATATGTAGTTGATGCCGATGTGATGGCAGAAGTGGATCGAGACCGGATCGCCACCATGCTCGCCGCAGATGCCGATCTTCAGATCCGGCCGCGTCCGGCGGCCGTCCTCGACGGCCATTTTCATCAACTGCCCCACACCCTTGATGTCCAGCACCTCGAACGGGTTGTCCTGCAGGATGCCGGTTTCGTTGTAGGCAGGCAGGAATTTGTTTTCTGCGTCCTCCCGGCTGAACGAGAACGTCGCCTGGGTCAGGTCGTTGGTGCCGAAGGAGAAGAACTCGGCGTCCTGGGCCATGCGGCCGGCGCGCAAGCAGGCGCGCACGACTTCCAGCATGGTGCCGAACTTGAACTTCACGTTGATGCCGTGGGTCAATTCCACCACCTTGTGGATGCGCTGGACATGGCCGTGAATGCGCTTGAGCTCCTCCACCGTGGCGACCTGCGGCACCATGATCTCGGGGTGGATGGCGATACCCTCTTTGGCGCACAGGGCAGCGGCTTCGAGAATCGCCTGAATCTGCATCGAATAGATTTCCGGGTAGCTGATGCCCAACCGCACGCCGCGATGTCCCAGCATCGGATTGACTTCCTGCAGCGCGCGCACTTTTTTCAGGACCGTTTCCTTGCGGGAGATCACGTCGTCTTCCAGGTGTGATTCCTCGAAGGTGTGCAGGCCGCCCATGAGTTTCGTCAGACCGTCGGCATACTGCAGGTAGAGCTTGGGATTGAGCAGCTTCAGCGTGCCCGGCAGGTCTTTCAAGGCCTTGATCGAGTCGCGCAGCTGGTGCAGGTGGGCGATTTCCAGTTCAAGCTGCGCCGCCGTAGGCAGGAATTCGTGCATCGGAGGATCGAGCAGGCGAACGGTCACCGGCAGCCCCTTCATCGCCTTGAAGATGCCCTTGAAGTCCGAGCGCTGGATCGGCAACAGGCGGTCGAGCGCCGCCTGGCGCTCCTCCAGCGTTTCCGCGAGGATCATTTCCTGCATGATCGGCAGGCGATCGGTGCTGTTGAACATGCGCTCGGTGCGGACCAGGCCGATGCCCACGGCACCGAACTCCCGCGCGCGGGTCGCATCCTCCGGCGTGTCGGCGTTGGCCATCACCTGCAGCCGCGCCGCCGCGTCGGCCCAGGCGAGCAGGGTGACCATTTCGCCGGAAAACGTGGCTTCCACGGTCGGCACTTCGCCGGCGTACACATGGCCGGTGCCGCCATCGATGGTAATGACGTCGCCTTCCTGCAAGGTGGTCTCGCCGATGATCGCGCTGCGCGCCTTATCGTTGATTACGATCTGCTCGCAGCCGGAGACGCAGGGTTTGCCCATGCCGCGCGCCACCACTGCGGCATGCGAAGTCTTGCCGCCGCGGCTGGTGAGGATGCCCTGGGACTGGAAGAAGCCGTGTATGTCTTCCGGTTTGGTCGCTTCGCGCACCAGGATGACCTTCTCGCCAGCCAGGCCGCGCGCTTCGGCGCTGTTGGCGTCGAACACGATCCTGCCGGAGGCCGCGCCAGGCGACGCGGGCAGGCCCTGCGCCAGGGACTTGCCGTGGAAAGTCGGTGCCAATTGCGGCACCAGCAACTGCTCCAGCATCGCCGGCTCGACCCGCAGCAATGCACGCTCCTTGGAGATCAGGCCTTGGTCGAACAATTCGACCGAGGTGCGCACCATGGCGCGGGCGTTCATCTTGCCGTTGCGGGTTTGCAGGCAGTAGAGCGTCCCCTTCTCTATGGTGAACTCGAAATCCTGCACTTCGTGGTAATGCGACTCCAGCCGGTTGTGCAGGTCCGTCAGTGCGCGATAGATTTCCGGCATTTCCTTTTCCATTTCGGCGATCGGCCTGGGCGTGCGAATGCCGGCGACCACATCCTCGCCCTGGGCGTTGACCAGATATTCGCCGTAAATCACGTTCTCGCCGGTGCCGGGGTCGCGTGTGAAACCCACGCCGGTGCCCGAATCGTCGCCCATGTTGCCGAACACCATCGTGCAGACGTTGACCGCCGTCCCGTTGGCCATCTTCTCGGTGATCCTGAACTGCCTGCGGTAATCCACTGCGCGCTTGCCCATCCATGACCGAAACACCGCACCGATCGAGACTTCCAGCTGCTCATAAGGGTCCTGTGGAAACGGCTTGCCGGTGTGGCGCTTGACGACCTGCAGAAAATCGCCCGCGAGTTCCTTCAGGCACCCGGCGTCCAGGTCCACGTCCTGGCGCGCGCCGTACTTGCGCTTGGTCGCCGTCATGCGTTCGTCGAATTGCTCGTTGCCGATGCCGAGCGCGATGTTGCCGAAAAGCTGAATGAAGCGGCGGTAAGCGTCGTAGGCGAAACGCTCGTTGGCGGTCTGCCTGATCAGCCCCTGCAGCGACGTTTCGTTCAGGCCGAGATTGAGTATCGTGTCCATCATGCCCGGCATCGACATCGCCGACCCGGAGCGCACCGAAACCAGCAGCGGATTGTTGCCGTTGCCGAAGCCCTTGCCGGTCTTCCTTTCGAGCGCTGTCAGGTGGCTCTTGACCTGGTCCATCAATCCGGCCGGCAGCTGATTCCGGTCGAGATACGCGAGACAGGCCTCGGTGGTGACGGTGAAGCCCGGCGGCACGTTCAGGCCGATCTGCGTCATTTCGCACAGATTCGCGCCCTTGCCGCCCAACAGCATCTTGTTCTTGCCGTCGCCGTCTTCGAATGCGTAAACATATTTTCTGCCGGTCATGATGATGTTTCCAGAATTGAGCGGAGGGGAATTCGCCTGGCGAGCCAACGCTAGAGCGACATGATGGTCGGTCCGGCGGCGGCCGGGTTGACGTAGGACAAAAGTGCCCGCCCTCAGCCCGTCGGCCGCTGGAACAGTCTGCGCGCCGGATAGGGCAGCTTGTTTCCGCCCAGCGACTCCTCGATCCGGATGCCTTCGTTCCACTTCGCCATGCGCTCGGAGCGCGAGAAGCCGCCCACCTTGAGCTGCGGCACGCCCCAGCCTACGGCGAGGTGCACGACCGAGACGTCCTCGGTCTCGCCCGAGCGCGCCGACACGATCGCACCGTAGCCGGCCTCCTGGGCGGCGCGCCAGCAGGCGAGCGTTTCGGTGAGCGTCCCCACCTGGTTCGGCTTGAGGAGCACCGCATTGCATGCGCCCCTGGCTTTTCCTTGCTGCAGTTTTTTCCAGTCGGTGACGAAAAAATCGTCGCCCACGATCTGGATCCGGCCGCCCGCGGTGCGCGTGAACGAAGCCATCGCTTCGGCGTCGTGCTCGGCGAAAGGGTCTTCGATCGATACGATCGGGTAGCGCTCGATCCAGCCGAGCAGCATCGCGTGCAGCTGCTCGGCCGACAGGTCGCGCTTGTCCAGCGCGAGATGGTAGCGCCCGCCGCGCCAGAGTTGCGTCGCCGCGATGTCGAGCGCGATCCCCACGTCGGCCCCGGGTTCGAAACCGGCATCGCTGATCGCGCCGGTCAGCTCGGCGAGCGCTTCCTCGTTCGACTTGAACGCGGGCCAGTAGCCGCCCTCGTCGGCGACGCCGTAGAGCGCGTTGCGCTTCGCCAGGCGCGCGCCCGCGGCGCGGTAGACCTCCGCGGTCCAGGCCAGGCTCTCGGTGAAGCTGCCGGCCCCGGTGCAGATGATCATCAGGTCCTGCACGTCCATCCGGCCGCGGGCGTGCGCGCCGCCGCCGAAGATCTGGATCTGCGGCACCGGCATCGCCACCGGGCGCTCGCCCGCGAGGTGTTTCCAGAGCGGCTTCTTCGCCGCGGCCGCGGCGGCCTGCGCGCAGGCGAGCGAAACCGCGACGATCGCGTTGCCGCCGAGCCGCGACTTGTCCGGCGTGCCGTCAAGGGCGATGAGAGAACGATCTATGGATTCCTGATCCAGTTTTTTTCCTGTCAGTGAAGATCTAACTTCTGTGTTGATCAAATGAACGGCTTGCCTCACGTCAATGCACTTCGCTTCGCCCGAACCCGTCGAAGCGCCCGCGGGAGCGATGGCGCGGCCCACCGCGGTAGCCGCGCTCCTGCCCGCGCCCTTGACCGCGACTTGCGCTTCTACCGTCGGCCGGCCGCGCGAATCCCAGACGCTGCGGGCGAGGACTTCTAGGATCTTTGCCATGCGTCCCGGACCCCGGCGAGCGCGGCGGGGGGCGATTGCAGCAGCCTGCCCGCGATTTCCCGGACGAAGTCCTTGGCGGATTCCGCAGTCAGGTATTCGACCGGCGACTTGCCGTCGACGCGCGCGAGCAGCAGGCCGGGAAGCAGGCTCGCCGCGCGCGCTTCGATGGCGGCTGCGGTTTCCCAGGTGACGCCCTGAAGATACGCCTCGGCGAGCACGTCGAAGCACTTGAGGAAGGCCTTGCGCCGCACCGGCACCCAGAGGCCTTTCAGCAGCAGATGATTGAGGCAGAACGCGAGGTCGAAGGCCGGGTCGCCGTACCAGGCGCACTCGGCATCAAGGAATACCGGGCCCTGCGGCCCGATCAGAATGTTCTTGGGGCTGATGTCGCCATGCACCAGGGCGAGACGGGTGCGCGCGGTTCTTTCGGCCAGCGCTGTCAATGCAGCCGCATGCCGGGGATGGACCCTGGCGGCGGCCAGCAGGTACGGCTCGAGGCGCAGGGCGTGGAAGTTCGCGTCGGTATCGAATTGCGCTGCATAGCGCTCGTCGCCGGCAGTGGCGGCGTGGATGCGCGCGAGGCAGCTTCCCACCCGGCGCGCAAACTCCCGGTCGGCACGGCCTGCGGCGAGTTCCGCTTTCCACAGCGGGTAGTCCTCGAGGAGTTCCATCGCGAAGCAGCCGGCGTCGTCCGCCGCAAGCACTTTCGGCGCCACTCCCGGAACCACGGCGTTTGCCGTTTCCATCCACATGCGCTCGTAGCGGTTGCGCTCGACCGGCACCTCCCAGAGCTGCTCGACGCGCAGGCGCGGCAGCGCGCGCTTGACGCAGATCGGCCCGCTCCGCAGCTCTACGCGCCAGATGTCGGAGGAGACGCCGCCGGAGAGTGCCACCGCGGGCGGAATCTCGTCGGCGGCGGCGAGCCCGTGCTTGCGCAGGAAGCCGAGGACCGGTTCAGGGAGCAAGGCGCTCAATCTTCCATGCGCCTGCGCTGTTGCCTTCGCCCCGGCGATACAGCAGCCGGTCGTGCAGCCGGTTCTCGCGCCCCTGCCAGAACTCGATGCGGCCGGGAATCACGCGATACCCGCCCCAGTGAGCGGGGCGCGGCGGGTTGTCGCCATACCGTTCAGCGATTTTTCTGACTTGAGACTCTAAAAAGGTTCTATCGGAAACAATTTCACTCTGTGCCGATGCATGCGCCGACAGGCGGGCGCCCAAAGGCCGGCTCAAGAAATACGCGTCCGACTCCTGTGCCGAAACTTTCTCCACGCGTCCTTCGATCCTCACCTGGCGCTCGAGCGGGCCCCAGAGGAAAACCAGGCAGGCGTCGGACCGCGCGGCCAGCTGGCGGCCCTTGCGGCTGCCGTAGTTGGTGAAGAACACGAAGGCTCCGTCCTCCACGCCCTTCAGCAGAACGATTCGCGCATCGGGCGCACCCTCGGCAGAGACCGTGGCGAGCGTCATCGCGTTGGCGAGCGGCAGATCGGCGTCGAGCGCGTCCTTGAACCACCGCCCGAACTGCAAGAACGGATCGTGGTGCGCGTCGGCCTCGGTGAGTCCGGCACGCATGTATTCCTGCCGCAGGTCTGCGATGTTCATCGAGCGCCGATTCTATAATGGCCCGATGGCTCCGAGCGGCGCGGCAGACGGCATCTTCGACTACGGCCACGGGATCAGCGCCGTGGACAGCGTCTACGACCGCAGGATGCAGACCGCGGTCCACCTGCTGATCGAGGACGGGCGCGCCGCCGTCATCGATACCGGGACCTCGCACGCGGTCCCGCACGTGATGGCGGCGCTGGCGGCGAAGGGCGTGGCGCCGGCGAAGGTGGACTACGTCATCCTCACCCACGTGCACCTGGACCACGCCGGCGGCGCGGGGCAGCTGATGGCGCGCTTTCCCAATGCGCGCCTCACGGTGCACCCGCGTGGTGCGAGGCACATGATCGATCCGGGCCGTCTCCTGGCGGCGACGGTGGCGATCTACGGCGAGGCGCAAACGCGCCGCGTGTACGGCGAAATCCTGCCCGTACCGCAGGCGCGCGTGCTCGAGACGCCCGAGGGGACGGCGCTGCGCCTCGCCGGACGGGAGCTCCTGTTCCTCGACGCGCCGGGCCACGCCCGGCACCACGTCGTGGTGCGCGACGCGCTCTCGGGCCATGTCTTCGCCGGAGACTGCTTCGGCCTTTCCTACCGCGAGCTCGACCAGGACGGGAAGCAGTTCTCGTTTCCGACCACCAGCCCGTCCCAGTTCGATCCCGCGGCGCTGCACGCTTCGATCGACCGGATGCTGTCGCTCGGGCCCGAGGCGCTGTACGTCGCGCATTTCGGCCGATTGACCGACCTGAGGCGCCTTGCAGGGGACCTGCACCGGCTGATCGACGCCCACGCCGAGCTCGGCGAGCGTTGCCGGCACGCCGGCAAACAGCGGAAACGTCTGCTGATGGAAGGCGTTAGCGATCTGGTGCTCGCCGAGCGCGAGCGCCAGGAATGGCGTTTGCCGAGGGAAAAAGTGCTCGAAGTCTTCGCGCTCGACATCGAGCTGAACGCGCAGGGGCTCGTGTCCTGGCTCGATGCAGAGGGGGAATAGTCAAAAAAATCCCCTCTAGTGATTGACATGCTCCTCTGGATTCGGCATTGTTCGGGCACCGCTGCAGGTCGGCGGGAGGAATAACGGGATCCCAACCTTCCGTAATTGATCGATCAGAGGAGAAATCAAGATGGCGAAGAAGAAGGCGAAGAAGGCCGGCAAGAAGCGCAAGCCCAATGCCGCGTTCATGAAGCCGATGAACCCGACCGCGCAACTGGCAGCGGTCATCGGCAGCGGCGCGATGCCGCGCACCGAGGTCACCAAGAAGATCTGGCACTACATCAAGCGCAACAGTCTGCAGGACAAGAAGAACCGCCGCATGATCAACGCGGACGACAAGCTCAAGCCCGTGTTCGGCGGCAAGTCGCAAGTGTCGATGTTCGAGATGACGAAACTGGTCAACAAGCACCTCAAGTAACCTGAATTCTGCTGTGCACTGAGGCCGGAGGCGATCCCTCCGGCCTTTTTCATTTCTCTGGATTGAGGATCTTGTCCACCCTGTTCAGGCGCAAGCGGTAGGCATCCGGCATGCCGGCGCCCAGCAGCGGACGCAGATAAAGCCGGAACGCATCGGTGACATCGGTTCCGCTGGAGGCGATGAATTCGCCTTCCATGACGCGCGTTTTCCCGGCCACGGATTCAAGCGGGACCAGCTGGTAATCGACCGAGTAAAAGCCGGTGCGCTTGATCGCCACCGAGCCATCGCGATCACCCCACATGGCGTATTGCACCGCCTTTTCGCCGACCTCGCGCGCCTCGCGCTGATCGACATCCGATACGCAACCAGCAAACGAACGCTGGACATAGCCGAAGGTATCTCCCCGCACGCGCTTGATGCCCAGCTTGCGCCTGATTTCGTCGCACAGCAGGTCTGCCAGGGCGCCGGTGCCTGATAGCTGCACATTTCCATGCGCGTCGCGTTCCACCTGGCGCATCAGTTGAGTGACTATGGGATTGCCCTTGCTGTCATGGATGCCCTCCGAGGCGGCGATCACGCAGCGGCCGTACTTGTCGTATGTGGCCTTGACATCGGCAACGAATTTTTCGAGGCTGAAGTCATGTTCTGGGATGTAGATCAGATGCGGGCCGTCGTCGGGAAACTTCTTCCCCAGCGCCGACGCCGCGGTCAGAAAACCGGCGTGCCGGCCCATCACCACGGCCAGGTACACCCCGGGCAGCGCAGCATTGTCCAGGTTGGCGCCCATGAAGGCCTGGACGACAAAACGGGCGGCCGACGGATAACCCGGCGTATGGTCGTTGCCGACCAGGTCGTTATCTATGGTTTTCGGTATATGGATGCAGCGCAGCGGGTAATTCCCACGCTGTGCTTCTTCGCTGACGATGCGCACCGTGTCAGAGGAATCGTTGCCGCCGATATAGAAAAAATAGCCGATGCCGTGCGCCTTCAGAACCTTGAAGATCTCCTGACAGTAGCGCAGATCCGGCTTGTCGCGCGTCGAGCCGAGCGCTGACGCCGGCGTGTTGGCCACCATCTCGATGTTGTGGCTGGTTTCCTGCGTAAGGTCGAGGAACTCCTCCTGGATGATTCCGGATACACCGTGATAGGCGCCGTAGACCAGCTCGACGTTGCGGAACTTGCGCGCTTCCAGGACTACGCCCGCCATCGACTGATTTATGACGGCGGTCGGACCGCCACCCTGAGCGACTAATACCTTCCCGTGCGGCATGATCCGGCGGCTCCATAGATTTGACAATACCTGGACGGATTCTAACGCCGCTTGCTACCTTCGCTTCGCCGCGAGCCAGCCGCCGGAGAGCAGCAGCCCCGACATCGCCCAGAACACCGTGCCGATGCCGAGTGCGGCGCCCACCGCGCCGAACAGCAGCGGCAGGAAGGTGTGGCTCGTGTTCATCAGCATGGTGCGCACCCCGACCACCTCGCCCTGGCGCCCCGGCGGCGAGGCCGTATAGAGAACCGCCATGATCATCGGCTGGGCGCAGCCCAGGCCGATGCCGAGCAGGAAGGACAGGGCGATCAGCAGGGGCACCGGCGTGACCAGGGGGAACAGCGAGTACGCGACGCCCGCGATCACCAGCGCGGCGCAGACCACGGTCCATTCGCTCGCGCGGCGCGCCACCAGCGGCATGAACAGGCGCACCACGAAGGTCGCGAGCGCGAAGCTGCTCATGACGATCCCGATGGTGGAGGCCGAAAGTCCGATTTGCGTGCCGTAGATCGGCATCACGAAAGCGAAAAGGTCCCAGCCGGTTGCCAGCAGGCCGCTGAACAGGAATATGGCGCGCAGGCGCGGATTGCGCAG
>Ga0154760_1116_pt1 | contig 16973 bp, 10 predicted proteins | sample Rifle2008BG16ft_FD_105768 | JGI IMG/M metagenome (GOLD analysis project Ga0154760, IMG submission 105768) | Betaproteobacteria bacterium RBG_16_66_20
GCGAATCCGCCCGGCGCCCAGGGCTTGTACGACCCAGCCTATGAGCATGACGGCTGCGGGGTTGGTTTCGTTGCGCACATCAAAGGTAAGAAATCGCATTCGATCGTCGAGCAAGGCCTCACGATCCTGAAAAACCTCAACCACCGCGGCGCGGTCGGCTGGGACCCGAAGCTCTCGGACGGCGCCGGCCTGCTGATCCAGATGCCGGACCGGTTCCTGCGCGAGGAGATGGCCAAGCGCGGCGTCGGCCTTCCGCCTGCGGGGCAATATGGCGTCGGCATGGTGTTCCTGCCGCGCGATCCGGCAAGCCGTTTCGCCTGCGAGTACGAAATTGAACGCGCGATCAAGGACGAAGGGCAGATGCTGCTCGGTTGGCGCGACGTGCCGGTGGACAACGCCGACCTCGCCGAGCCGGCAAAGAAGCTGGAGCCGGTGATCCGGCAGGTCTTCGTCGGGCGCGGCGCGGGCGTCACCGTCACCGACGCGCTCGAGCGCAAGCTCTACATCATCCGCAAGAGTTCCGGTCACGCGATCCAGGCGCTGCGCCTGGAGCACGGCAAGGAGTTCTACGTGCCGTCGATGTCGGCGCGCGTGCTCTGCTACAAGGGCATGCTGCTCGCCAACCAGGTGGGCGAGTACTACCTGGATCTGAAGGATCCGCGCGTCGAATCGGCGCTGGCGCTGGTTCATCAGCGCTTCTCGACCAACACCTTCCCGTCGTGGGACCTGGCGCATCCGTTCCGCATGATCTGCCACAACGGCGAGATCAACACGGTGCGCGGCAATGTCAACTGGATCCGCGCCCGTCAAGGCGCGATCTCCAGCCCGGTTCTCGGCGACGATCTCGCCAAGATCTGGCCGTTGATCTACGACGGCCAGTCGGATTCGGCTTCGTTCGACAATGCGCTCGAGCTGCTGGTCATGGGCGGCTACTCCATTGCGCACTCAGTAATGATGATGATTCCCGAGGCGTGGGAGAACCACACGCTGATGGATCCGAGCCGGCGCGCGTTCTACGAGTATCACGCGGCGATGATGGAGCCCTGGGACGGGCCGGCGTCGATCGCGTTCACCGATGGGCGCCAGATCGGCGCCACGCTCGATCGCAACGGCCTGCGGCCCTCGCGCTATATCGTCACCGACGACGACCTCGTGATCATGGGCTCGGAGTGCGGCTGCCTGCCGGTGCCGGAGGAACGGATCATCAAGAAGTGGCGCCTGCAGCCCGGAAAGATGTTCCTGGTCGATCTCGAACGCGGCCGCATCATCGACGACAAGGAACTGAAGGAGTCGCTGGCCGGCGCCAGGCCGTATGCCGAGTGGATCGAGAGAATCCGGGTCAAACTGGACGAGGTCGAGTCCGAAAAGACCGCGCCGTTGAAGTCCGCGGTGCCGATGCTCGACCGCCAGCAGGCCTTCGCCTACACCCAGGAAGACCTCAAGTTCCAGCTGCTGCCGATGTCCCAGGCGGGCGAAGAGTCGACCGGTTCGATGGGCAACGACGCCGCGCTTGCGGTGCTGTCGAAAAAGGACAAGACGCTCTACCACTATTTCAAGCAGCTGTTCGCGCAGGTGACCAACCCGGCGATCGACCCGATCCGGGAAGAGCTGGTGACCTCGCTCGTCTCGTTCATCGGTCCCAAGCCCAACCTGCTCGGCATCGACGAGATGAATCCGCCGCTGCGGCTCGAGGTCAGCCAGCCGGTGCTCGACTTCTACGAGATGGAGAAGATCCGGCACATCGAACGCTATACCGGCGGCAAGTTCCGCTCGTTGGAGCTCGACATCACCTATCCGGTGGCCTGGGGCAAGGAGGCGATAGAGGCGCGCCTCGCGTCGCTGTGCGCGCAGGCCGAGGACGCCGTGCGCTCGGGCTACTCGATCGTGGTCGTCTCGGACCGCCAAGTGGACAAGGAGCGCGTCGCGATCCCGGCGCTGCTCGCGCTCTCGGCGATTCATCAGCACCTGGTGAATAAGGGCCTGCGCACCTCGACCGGCCTGGTGGTAGAGACCGGCTCGGCGCGCGAGGTGCACCATTTCGCGCTGCTCGGCGGCTACGGCGCGGAGGCGGTACATCCCTACCTTGCGCTGGAAACGCTGCTCGCGATGCATCCAGGCGACCCGACGGCGGGCTCCAAGGCAATCAAGAACTACGTCAAGGCGGTCGGCAAGGGACTGAAGAAGGTGATGTCCAAGATGGGCATCTCGACCTACATGTCCTACACCGGCGCGCAGGTCTTCGAGGCGATGGGACTCGCCCGCTCGCTGGTGGACAAGTATTTCAGGGGCACGCCTACGGCGGTCGAAGGCATTGGCGTGTTCGAACTTGCCGAGGAAACGATCCGCATCCACCGCAGCGCGTTCGACGAGAAGGATCCGGTGCTGCAGGGGATGCTGGATGCGGGTGGCGAATATGCCTGGCGGGTGCGCGGCGAGGAGCACGCCTGGACGCCCGAGGCGATCGCCAAGCTGCAGCACTCGGCGCGGCAGAACTCGTATTCGACCTACAAGGAATACGCGGCGCTGATCAACGACCAGTCGCGGCGCCACCTGACGTTCCGCGGCCTGTTCGAGTTTCGCTTCGAGCAGTGCAGGCCGGTGCCGATCGACGAAGTCGAGCCGGCGGCCGAGATCGTTAAGCGTTTCTCGACCGGCGCCATGTCGCTCGGCTCGATCTCGACCGAGGCGCACACCGTGCTCGCGATCGCGATGAACCGCATCGGCGGCAAATCGAACACCGGCGAGGGTGGCGAGGACCGCAGGCGCTATGCGCCGGTGAAAGCAGGCGAGAGCCTGCAGTCGCGGCTCGGCCGCGAGCGCGTCGAAGTTGACATTCCGCTGATCGAGGGCGATTCGCTCAAGTCCAAGATCAAGCAGGTCGCTTCGGGCCGCTTCGGCGTCACGGCGGAGTATCTCGCGTCGGCCGAAATGCTGCAGATCAAGATCGCCCAGGGTGCGAAGCCGGGCGAAGGCGGTCAACTGCCCGGACGCAAGGTATCCGAGTACATCGCCGAGCTGCGCTACGCGACGCCGGGCGTCGAGCTGATCTCGCCGCCGCCGCACCACGACATCTATTCCATCGAGGACATCGCGCAGTTGATCCATGACCTGAAGAACGCCAACCCGGCGGCCGCCGTGAGCGTGAAACTGGTATCGGAAGTCGGTGTCGGCACGATCGCTGCCGGTGTCGCGAAGGCGAAGTCCGACCACGTGACGATCTCCGGTCACGATGGCGGCACCGGAGCCTCGCCCTGGTCATCGATCATGCATGCCGGCACGCCCTGGGAACTGGGCCTCGCGGAAACCCAGCAGACCCTTACTTTGAACCGCCTGCGCGGCCGCATCGCGGTGCAGGTGGATGGACAGATGAAGACCGGTCGGGATGTCGTCATCGGCGCGCTCCTCGGTGCCGATGAGTTCGGTTTTGCCACAGCTCCCTTGGTCGTCGAGGGTTGCATCATGATGCGCAAGTGCCACCTCAACACCTGCCCGGTTGGCGTCGCGACGCAGGATCCGGTGCTGCGCAGGAAGTTCGAAGGCAAGCCCGAGCACGTGGTGAACTACCTGTTCTTCGTCGCCGAGGAAGCCAGGGAGCTCATGGCAAAGCTCGGCGTCCGGCGGGTTGAAGATCTCATCGGTCGAGCCGATCTTCTCGACAAGAGGCGGGGCATCGAGCACTGGAAGGCGAAGGGGCTCGATTTCTCCAGAATATTTCACCTGCCGGAGGTGCCGGCGGCGCATCTGGGTGGCCCGGCGCGCCACCACTGCGAGACGCAGGATCACGGCCTCGACAAGGCGCTGGACAACCGGCTGATCGAACTCGCCCGGCCGGCGCTCGAGCGCGGCGAGAAGGTGACCATCGAAACGCCGATCCGCAACATCAACCGGACGGTCGGCACCATGCTTTCCGGCGAGATCGCCAAGCGCTACGGACACGAAGGATTGCCGGACGAGAGCGTCCATGTGCGGCTCGCCGGGTCGGCCGGACAGAGCTTTGGCGCCTTCCTTGCGCGCGGCGTATGGCTGGACCTGATCGGCGATACCAACGACTACTGCGGCAAGGGGCTCTCGGGCGGACGCATCTCGGTCCAGCCTTCAGCCAAATTCCGCGGCGAGCCGACGGAGAACATCATCACCGGCAATGTCGCGCTGTACGGCGCGATCGCGGGCGAGGCGTTCTTCCGTGGTGTCGCGGGCGAGCGCTTCGCGGTCCGCAATTCCGGCGCGCAGGCGGTGGTCGAGGGCCTGGGCGACCACGGCTGCGAATACATGACGGGCGGCACGATCGTGGTTCTGGGTGCGACCGGGCGCAATTTTGCGGCGGGGATGTCGGGTGGAATCGCCTACGTGCTCGACGAGCAAGGCAGCTTCGCCAAGTACTGCAACACCTCCATGGTCACGCTGGAGCCCTTGCTGGCCGGGCCGGAGCAGGAGGCGAGGCTCGCGCGCCAGCTCTGGCACAAGGGTGAGTCCGACGAAGCGGCCGCCAAGCGCATGATCGAGCGCCACGCCCGCTACACGGGCAGCGCGCAGGCGAAGCGAATTCTGGAGCGCTGGAACGAGTACCGGGCCAAATTCGTCAAGGTATTCCCGAACGAATACCGGCGCGCGCTGGGCGAGCTCGCCGCCAAGCACAAGCGCCTCGCGGCATAGTTCGGAACCCGGGCAGCGTGGGAAAGGTCACCGGATTCCTGGAATACGAGCGCCTCGAGGAGCCGCACGAGGAGCCGCAGGCGCGCAAGCAGCACTACCGCGAGTTCTATCTGCGCCTGGCGGACGAAGACGCGATGATCCAGGGCGCGCGCTGCATGGACTGCGGGATCCCGTTCTGCATGCAAGGCTGTCCGGTCGACAACATCATCCCCGACTTCAACGACCTGGTTTACCGGCAGGACTGGCAGCGCGCGATCGAGACGCTGCACTCGACCAACAATTTTCCGGAGTTCACCGGCCGCATCTGCCCGGCGCCCTGCGAGGAGGCGTGCGTGCTGCGCATCAACGAGGACCCGGTGGGGATCAAGTCGATCGAGCACGCGATCATCGACAAGGCCTGGGAGGCGGGCTGGGTCAGGCCGCAGCCCGCGGCATACAAGACCGGCAAGAGCGTCGCCGTGGTCGGCTCTGGCCCCGCCGGCCTCGCCTGCGCGCAGCAGCTTGCGCGCGCTGGCCACGAAGTCACCGTATTCGAGAAGAACGACCGCATTGGCGGCCTGTTGCGCTACGGAATTCCGGATTTCAAGCTTGAAAAGCGCGTCATCGACCGCCGCCTGGAGCAGATGAGGGCCGAAGGCATCGAGTTCCGCAGCGGTGTCTGCGTGGGAAAAGAGCGGCCGGGCAAGGGCATTCCGAACGACGCGAAGACGCTTCTGGCGCCGTCGAAGCTGCTGGCTGATTTCGACGCCGTGGTGCTCTCGGGCGGTGCGGAGGTTCCGCGCGATCTGCCGATTCCGGGGCGCGAGCTTGCGGGCGTGCACTTTGCGATGGAGTTTCTGCCGCTGCAGAACAAGCGGGTCGCAGGCGATGCGGGAGTGCCGGAGCTCTGGGCGAGTGGCAAGCACGTGGTGGTGATAGGCGGCGGCGACACCGGCTCGGATTGCGTCGGCACCTCCAACCGGCATGGCGCGGCTTCGGTGACGCAGTTCGAACTGCTGCCGATGCCGTCCGATGTGGAGCGAAACCCGGTGTGGCCCTATTGGCCGACGCGGCTTCGCACTTCCTCATCGCACGAGGAGGGCGTCGAGCGCGACTGGTCCATCGCCACGAAATCGCTCAGCGGCGAAGGTGGCAAGGTGAAGACCCTGAAGGCGGTGCGGCTGGCATGGAAGGATGGCAAGCCGGCCGAAATCCCGGGTTCCGAATTCGACATGCCCGCCGATCTCGTCCTTCTGGCGATGGGCTTCGTCTCGCCGGTGCAGTCGCTGCTGGAGGAGTTCGGCGTCGAGAAGGACGCGCGGGGCAATGCGAAGGCGGCGACCGAAGGCGCCGGCTGCTACGCCACCAGCGTTGCCAAGGTTTTTGCCGCGGGCGACATGCGCCGTGGCCAATCGCTGGTGGTATGGGCGATCAGCGAAGGCCGGCAGTGCGCCCGTGCGGTGGACGAGTTCCTGATGGGGTTCTCGGAACTGCCGCGCTAGGAAGGCGCGCACCTGACCCAAAGTTCCTGAGGTGGCTATACTGCGTCGGATCTGCAATCGATTCAGTCAGATCTCCATCACTTGAAACCGGTCGACGCCATCATCGAGCAGGGCCGCGAAATCCGGACGATCGAACGCGGGCGGCTGTTCCGCAAGTATTTCCTCCTGATTCTCGCGCTGGTGTGCGGTGCGCTGCTCATCTCCGGCGGCATCGGCATCTACTTTTCCTACCAGGAGAACAAGTTCGCGCTCTCCAGCCTGCAGCGCGAGAAAGCCGTGGCGGCGGCGGTGCGCATCGAGCAGTTCATCCGCCAGATCGAGCGGCAGCTCGCCTTCGCGGCGCTGCCGCAACTGGGCGCCGAGGGCATGGAGCAGCGCCGCATCGAGTTCCTGAAACTGCAGCGCCTGGTGCCGGCGATCACCGACACTACCCAGATCGACGCCCGCGGCCGCGAGCGACTCGCAGTGTCGCGCCTCGGGATGGATGTGGTCGACTCCGGCATTGACCGCTCCGGGGAGCCGGCTTTCAAGGGAGCGAAATCCGAGCAGACCTGGTTCGGTCCGGTGTATTTCCGCAAAGAGACCGAGCCCTACATGTCGATCGCGGTGCGTTCGAAGGGCGAAGCCGGCGCGGTTACCGTCGCGGACGTGAACCTGAAGTTCATCTGGGATGTGGTGACGCGCATCAAGATCGGCAAGAAGGGCAAGGCCTACGTGGTGGACGGCACCGGCCACCTGGTGGCCGATCCCGACATCGGCCTGGTGCTGCGCAAGACCGACCACTCGCTGTTGCCGCAGGTGAAATATGCGATGCAGAAAGACAGCGACGATTCGCGCGCATTGGTGGCAAGGGATCTTGCGGGCGAGCCGGTCCTCACCGCGTACGGCTCGATCGAACCGCTTGGCTGGAAAGTGTTCGTCGAGCAGCCGGTGTCCGAGGTGTATGCGACCCTGGATGCGGCGATCTTGCGCACCGTCGCGCTGATGGTTGCTGGCTTGCTGTTTTCGATCCTGGCTGCGATGTGGCTCGCGCGCAGCATGGTGCGCCCGATCCGCACGCTGCAGGACGGCGCCGCACGCATCGGGGCGGGCGATCTCGACCAGAGGATCGAGGTGAAGACCGGCGACGAACTCGAAGCGCTCGCCGAGCAGTTCAACCAGATGATGGTGCAGCTGCGCGAGTCCTACGCGGGGCTGGAGCGAAAGGTCGAGGAACGGACCGCCGAACTAAGGCAGACGATTGAACAGCAGACCGCGACTGCCGAGGTGCTGAAGCTGATCAGCCGCTCGACCTTCGATTTAAAACCTGTTCTTGATGCCCTCGTACAGAGTGCAGCCCAGCTCTGCGAAGCACAACACGCATTGTTCTACCGTATTGAGCCCGGCGGCCTGAAGCCGGAAGCGTGGCACCACGTGAACGAGGAGTACATCGCGTACCGCAAAGCTAATCCGATACCGTTGAGCAACAACTATGTAATGGGCCGTGTTGCGCTGTCAGGGCAGCCGGTTCACGTGCACGATGTGCTCGCGGACCCCGAATACGGCGCTGCAGCGGCGCAGCAGCTGGGCGAATACCGGACGGTGCTTGGCGTGCCGGTACTTCGGGAAGGTGAGCCGATCGGGACAATCGCAGTTTTTCGGAGCGAAGTTCTGCCATTTGGGACTAGGCAGATTCAACTCTTGACCACGTTCGCCGACCAGGCCGCAATCGCGATCGAGAACGTGCGCCTGTTCAACGAGACCAAGGAATCGCTCGAGCAGCAAACCGCAACCTCCGAGATCCTGCGCGTCATCTCGAGTTCGCCCACCGACGTGCAGCCAGTCTTCGAGGCGATCGCGCAAAGCGGCCTGAATCTTTTCGATGATGCGAACGTCTGGGTCGTGCTTCGGGATGCCGATTCAATCCAGGCCGCAGCTATATCGGAGCGCGACCCTGAGAGAATCGCGAAGTGGCGCGCAGCCTTCCCGACCCCACTGACACGCGATTACCTGAACGCGACCGCCATCCTGGACAACACCATCGTGGACCTCGAAGACGTCGCTGAACTACCGAAGCCGCTCAAGCCGGGGACCGCAAACTTTGCGGCGACCGGATACAGGGCTGTCACGATCACGCCCATGATGCGCGGCGGCGAAGCCATCGGCGCTATCGGCGTTGCCCGGCTCAAGCCCGGGCGTCTCAGCGACAAGCAGGTAACCCTTCTCAAGACGTTCGCCGACCAGGCGGTGATCGCGATCGAAAACGTGCGCCTGTTTCACGAGATCGAGGAGAAGAGCCGCCAGCTCGAAATCGCCAATCAGCACAAGTCGGATTTCCTCGCCAACATGTCGCACGAGCTAAGGACGCCGCTGAACGCGATCATCGGGTTTTCGGAGGTGTTGGTCGAGAAGATGTTCGGCGAAGTGAATGACAAGCAGCTCGATTACCTGAAGGACATCCATTCTTCTGGCAAGCATCTGCTGTCCCTGATCAACGACATCCTCGATCTGTCCAAGATCGAAGCCGGCCGGATGGAGCTCGATATCTCGGATTTCGACCTGCGCTCCGCGCTGGAGAACGCGATGACGCTGGTAAAGGAGCGCGCCCAGCGCAATGGAATCACGCTCAGTCTCGAGGTGGATCGGTCGCTCGGGGTGTTGCATGGTGACGAACGCAAGTTAAAGCAGATCCTGCTCAACCTACTGTCCAACGCGGTCAAATTCACGCCCGAGGGCGGCAAGGTCGGTGTGGCAGCCAGGCCGGGCGTCGATGCCGTCGAGATATCGGTCTCGGACACCGGGGTAGGGATCACTGCGGAGGACCAGAAGGTCGTTTTCGAGGAATTCAAGCAGGTCGGGAGCGATTACACGCGCAAGGCGGAGGGCACCGGCCTGGGCCTCGCGCTTACCAAGCGTTTCGTCGAATTGCATGGCGGCAATATCCGGCTTGAAAGCACCCCCGGCAAGGGCTCCACGTTTACCTTCACGATTCCGCTGCGCACATGAGCACCATCCTGATCGTCGAAGACAATGAAAAGAACATGAAGCTTGCGCGCGACGTGCTGCAGTCCAGGGGCTACGAGACGCTGGAGGCCATTACCGGCGAAGAAGGCGTGCGTATCGCCATCGAGAAGAAGCCGGATCTCGTGCTCATGGACATCCAGCTTCCCGGCATCAACGGCATCGAGGCGCTGCGCCAGGTGCGCGCCGATCCGGGTTGCGCGCGCATCCCGGTTGTCGCGTTTACCGCTTCGGTGACGTCGACCGACCGCAGCCAGATCTCCGCTGCCGGTTTCGACGGTTTCCTCAGCAAGCCCATCAACCTCAAGGAGTTTCTCGAGACGGTGAAGCGCCTGCTCGAAAGCAGACCTGCATGAGCGCGCCGGCGAAGATCCTCGTCGTCGACGACACTCCGGCCAACATCAAGCTGCTGGGCGACCTGCTGGCATCGAAGGGCTACCAGGTTTCTACGGCGGTGAACGGCGAAGAGGCGCTCGCCAAGGTCGCCGCAGAGAAGCCGGATCTCGTACTGCTCGACGTCATGATGCCAGGCATGTCGGGCTACGAGGTGTGCCGCAAGATACGCGAGAACCCTGCGACCGCACTGTTGCCGGTGGTCATGTGCACCTCGCTCGATCCTCAGCAGGAGCGGGTCAAGGGGATAGAGGCGGGCGCTGACGATTTCCTTTCGAAGCCGGTCAACCAGCCCGAGCTGTTCGCGCGCGTCAAGTCCTCGTTAAGGGTAAAGGCGTTGCATGACGAACTCGCCGCCCTCAACGCCAACCTGGAGAAGCGCGTGGCCGAGCAGGTCGGCGAGATCGAGCGCCTGGCGCGCCTCAAGCGTTTCGTTTCGCCGCGCGTCGGCGACCTGATCCTCGCCGGTGAAGTCGACGACCCGCTCAAGACCCACCGGCGCGAGATCACGGTGGTGTTCACCGACCTGCGCGGTTTCACCGCCTTTTCCGAGACCGCGGAGCCCGAGGAGGTGATGGGGGTGCTGCGCGAGTACCATGCCGCGCTCGGCCGCATCGTGCTCGCCCACGAGGGCACGGTGGAGCATTTCGCCGGAGACGGGGTGATGATCCTGTTCAACGACCCGCTGCCGCTGGACGAGCCCGAACTCGCCGCGATACGGATGGCGCTCGAAATGCGAACCGCGGTTGCGGCGCTGGCCACGGCTTGGAAGAAGCGCGGGCATGAACTTGGTTTCGGGGTCGGGATCGCGAACGGATACGCGACGCTGGGAGCCATCGGCTTCGAAGGCAGGCGCGACTACGGCGCCATCGGCCCGGTGACCAATCTCTCGGCGCGCCTGTGTGCCGAGGCGCACGCCGGCCAGGTCCTGGTCTCGCAACGCGTCTACGGCAAGGTCGAGGAACGGCTCGAGGCCGAGCATGTCGGCGAGATGATGCTCAAGGGTCTGAGCAAGCCGGTTCCTGCCTATAACATTATTGCCTTGCGCGGCTAGCCCGCCTCAGTCGGCTAGAATCCGGGGCCCGACCCCGATGCCACTCCACGTCGTCATCCTCGCCGCCGGCCAAGGCAAGCGCATGCATTCGGCGCTTCCCAAGGTGCTGCACCGGATCGCCGGACGCCCGCTGCTCGCTCACGTGCTGGACGCGGCGCGCTCGCTCAAGCCGGAGCGCATATTCGTCGTCTACGGGCATGGCGGTGCCGCGGTGAAGGCCGCGTTCGAAGGCGCCCCGGTCGAATGGGTGGAGCAGGCACGGCGGCTCGGCACCGGGCACGCGCTGTTGCAGGCGCTGCCGAGAATCCCGCGTGCCGCGACGGTGCTGGTGCTGAACGGCGACGTGCCGCTGGTGCGCAGCGCGAGCTTGCGCAGGCTCGTCAGGTCGGCGCACAAGGGGCTCACCATCATGACGAGCGATCTTTCCGATCCCGGCGGCTACGGGCGCGTGGTGCGGGACGCCGGCGGGCGCATCCTGCGCGTCGTGGAGCAGAAGGACGCCAAGCCGAAGGAACTCGAGCTCCGCGAATGGTATGCGGGGTTCCTGGCGGCGAACTGCTCGCGCCTCGCGGGCTGGCTCGCCAAGGTCGCGAACCGCAATGCGCAGAAGGAGTACTACCTCACGGACGTGATCCGTATCGCCGCCGCCGGCGGGGCGCCGGTGAGCGCCGTGAAGGCAACCGACCCGCGCGAAGTGGCTGGCGTGAATTCCTGCGAGGAGTTGGCGATCCTGGAGCGCGCCTACCAGAACGCCGAGGCAAAGAAGCTGCTCGACGCGGGCGTGTCGCTCGCCGACCTGTGGCGCGTCGATGTCCGCGGCGAGCTTGCCTGCGGGAAGGACGTCGCGATCGACGTCAACTGCGTATTCGAGGGGCGCGTCAAGCTCGGCGACCGGGTAAGAATCGGGCCGAACTGCGTTCTGAGAAACGTCACAATCGCCGCCGGCACCGAGGTGCAAGCGTTCTCGCTGCTCGAAGACGCCGAAGTCGGCGCCGGCTGCAGGATCGGCCCTTATGCGCGGCTGAGGCCGGGCGCGAAGCTGGATCAGGGCGTGCATATCGGCAACTTCGTCGAGGTCAAGGCAAGCCGGATCGGCCCGGGATCGAAGGCGAATCATCTCGCCTACATCGGCGATGCCGAGGTCGGCGCCGGGGTCAACATCGGCGCCGGAACGATCACCTGCAACTACGACGGCGCCGCCAAGCACCGCACCGTGATCGAGGACGACTGTTTCATCGGCTCCAACGCCACGCTGGTCGCGCCGGTGCGGATCGCCAAGGGCTCCTATATCGGCGCCGGCTCGACCATCGGCAAGGACACCCCGCCCGGACAACTGACCGTGGCGCGCGCGAAGCAGGTGTCGCTGCCGCGCTGGACGCGTCCCCGCAAGAAATCGGGCGGCTCGAAGTAACCCATGTGCGGGATCGTCGGTTCGGCGGCCAAGCGCGACATCCTGCCTGTCCTGATCGAGGGCCTGAGACGGCTCGAGTACCGCGGCTACGACTCCTGCGGCGTGGCGGCGCTGGTGAGCGGCCGCCTGGAGCGGGTAAGAAGTACTTCGCGGGTTTCGGATCTTTCAACTCGGATCGGAAAAAAACACCTGGCGGCGGAAACCGGGATCGCGCACACGCGCTGGGCGACGCACGGCGCACCCGTGACCCGCAACGCCCATCCGATCTTCTCGCACGGCGAGATCGCGCTGGTGCATAACGGCATCATCGAGAATCACGACGAACTGCGCGTGGAACTGAAGGCGAAGGGTTACGCCTTCGAGACCCAAACCGACACCGAGGTGATCGCGCACCTGGTGCATAGCCTGTATGCCGGCAGCCTGCTCGACGCGGTGCGCAGCGCGGTTAGACAGCTCGCCGGCGCCTACGCCATTGCCGTGGTCGCCAGGGGCGAACCGCATCGCGTGGTCGGGGCGCGTGCCGGCAGCCCGCTGGTCGTCGGCGTGGGCGACAACGAGAACTTCCTGGCCTCGGACGCGCTCGCCCTCGCGGGTACCACCGCGCGCATCGCCTATCTTGAGGAGGGCGACGTGGCCGAAATCGGCCTCGATGGCTTTCGCGTGCTCGATGCCGCGGGGCGCGACGTGAAGCGCACGGTGAAAACCGTGCAGACGGCTGGCGAGGCCGCCGCGCTGGGTCCCTATCGTCATTTCATGCAGAAGGAAATCTTCGAGCAGCCGCGCGCCGTCGCCGACACGCTGGAAGGAATCGAAGGCGTCTCTGCAGCGCTGTTCCGGGATCCGAAGGGAAACCGCCTGCGCCAGGCGAAGTCGGTCCTGATACTGGCCTGCGGCACCAGCTATTACTCGGGGCTCGTGGCGAAGCACTGGATCGAGTCGCTCGCCCGCCTGCCGACTCAAGTCGAAATCGCGAGCGAATACCGCTACCGGGAAAGCATTCCGAATCGGGATGCGCTGGTGGTGGTGGTGTCGCAGTCGGGCGAGACCGCCGACACGCTTGCCGCGCTCAAGCACGCGCGGTCGCTGGGGCAGAATCTGACGCTCGCGATCTGCAACGTCGCCTCCAGTGCGATGATGCGCGAGACGCGGCTGAAGTTCCTCACCCACGCCGGCGTCGAGATCGGGGTTGCCTCGACCAAGGCTTTCACCACCCAACTGGTCGCGCTTTTTCTCCTCGCGCTGACCTTGGCAAAGCTTGGGAAAAAACTTTCAGGAAAGGAAGAACAGAAGCATTTGCGCAGCCTCAGGCACCTGCCCAAGGCCCTTGCGGCCGCGCTCGCGCTCGAGCCGCAACTCATCTCCTGGGCCGGCCGGTTTGCGAAAAAGGAGCATGCCCTGTTCCTCGGCCGCGGCCTGCACTACCCGATCGCGCTGGAGGGCGCGCTCAAGCTGAAGGAGATCTCCTACATTCATGCGGAAGCCTATCCGGCCGGGGAGCTGAAGCACGGACCGCTCGCGCTTGTCACCGCCGCAATGCCGGTGGTCACCGTAGCGCCGAATGACGCGCTGCTCGAGAAGCTGAAATCGAACATGCAGGAAGTGCGCGCCCGGGGCGGCGAGCTGTATGTGCTGGCCGACGCCGATACGCGCATCGCTGCTTCGGAAGGCGTAAACCTGGTGCGGCTGCCGGAGCACTACGGCCTGCTCTCGCCGATCCTGCACGTGGTGCCGCTGCAGCTACTCGCCTACCATACCGCGCTGGCCCGCGGCAGCGATGTCGACAAGCCGCGCAACCTCGCCAAGTCCGTCACGGTAGAGTGACCACGGGGGTCACGGCAGACGTCATCGCTGACGTCATCATTGTCGGCGCGGGCCACAACGGCCTGGTGTGCGCCTGTTACCTGGCGAAGGCGGGGCTGAAGGTGAAGATGCTAGAGCGCCGCGGCGTGGTCGGCGGCGCCGCGGTCACCGAAGAGTTCCATCCCGGTTTTCGCAATTCGACCGCGGCCTACACGGTGAGCCTACTGCAGCCCAAGGTGATCCGCGAGCTGCGGCTCGCCGAGCATGGTCTTCGCATCCTCGAGCGGCCGATTTCGAATTTCCTTCCGCTTGAGAACGGCTACCTCAAGGTTGGCGGCGGGCTGGAGGCGACGCAGCGGGAAATCGGCAAATTCTCCGCGCGCGATGCCGGGCGGCTGCCCGACTATTACCGGACTATCGAAAAGTTCGCCGATCTGCTGCGCGCGACCGTGCTCGAGACGCCGCCGAATATGGGAGGTGGGGTTTCTGATCTTCTAAGATTTCTTGGTATGGGAATAAGACTAAAGAGACTCGACATGGAGTCCCGGCGCGATTTGCTCGAGCTCTTCACCCGCAGCGCGGCCGAGCTGCTCGATCGCTGGTTCGAGTCGGACCCGATCAAGGCGGCGTTCGGTTTCGATGCCGTGGTCGGCAACTATGCGAGCCCGTTCCACGCCGGCACCGCCTACGTGCTGCTGCACCACTGCTTTGGCGAAGTAAACGGCAACAGAGGAATCTGGGGCCACGCGGTCGGCGGCATGGGCGCGATCAGCGAAGCGCTCGCCGCCGAGGCACGCCGCCTCGGCGTGGAAATCGAGTGCAACGCCGGCGTGGCGCGCGTGCGGCAAGGCTCGGTGGCGCTCGAAGACGGCAGGGAACTCGCGGCAAGGGCAGTCGTGGCCAATGTCAATCCAAAGCTGCTCTATCTGCGCTTGATGGAGCACAGGGATCTCCCCGCGGAGTTCGTGGCGCGGATGCAGCGCTACAAATGCGGCTCGGCCACGTTCCGCATGAATGTAGCGCTTGCGGAGCTGCCGCGATTTTCCTGCCTGCCCGAGCCCGGGCCGCAGCTGTCCAGCGGGATCATCCTTGCGCCGTCGCTCGGCTATATGGACCGTGCCTACCTCGATGCGCGCGCCGAGGGGATTGCGCGCGCGCCGATCGTGGAAATGCTGATCCCGAGCACCGTCGATGACTCCCTGGCGCCGAAGGGGATGCATGTTGCAAGCCTTTTCTGCCAGCACTTCGCGCCGGAGGCCGATTGGAACCTGAGGAAGAGCGAGGCGATCGAGCGCATCCTTGACGTAGTCGAATCGCGGGCGCCGGGATTTCGCCGCAGCATCGTCGCGCACAGTGCACTTTCCCCCGCCGACCTGGAGCGCGACTTCGGCCTCACCGGCGGCGACATCTTCCACGGCGCGCTGTCGCTCGACCAGCTCTGGTCGGCGCGCCCGGTGCTGGGCTACGCCGACTACCGCGCCCCGGTTAAAGGAATCTACCTCTGCGGCGCCGGCGCCCATCCGGGCGGCGGAGTCACCGGTGCGCCCGGCCACAACTGCGCGCGCGAGGTACTGCGCGACTTTGGCAGGCGCATGCCGGCTTAGGGGGCCGCGGGGGTTGAACGATTTTGCCGGGGTCGTGTCATAATCGCCGCATGTCGCGCTTAATCCAGACCCTGATCGTGCTCCTGCTGATCGCGCTCGTTCCAATGCGCGCGACGGCGTCGGTGGCGATCGGTTTTAACGCTGCTGACCACCAACCGGCAGCGGCACATGCGCACGACAGCGGCGATCACGGGGCGGCGCAGCATTACGGGGATGAAATCACCGGCGATGCAAATCATGGCTGTAGCTACGGCGCCGGGCACTGCGCGGGCGCCTCGCTTGTCGCGCCGTCCGATGGCGCTCGCTTCCCGGCAAGCGTGAATGTGGCGCCCATCCCGCTCGGCAAGCAGCTCGCCTCGGGCTTCGTGCCCGAACATCCCGACCGACCCCCCCTCGCTCTCTGACCGCTGATCTGGCCGCGGTGCGCTGAAGGCGCGCCGCCCTTGCACGCGCGCGTGCGACGGTTCGCATCTGAGCCGATCTTCGTTTGGAGAACTATGCTTAAAACGACTTGTTTTGCGCTGGCGGCAAGCTTTGCCGGCAGCGCCATCGGCCAGGCTGTGGTGCGGCCCGATCCGTCCGATCCAAAGACGAGCGCGCCGGTGCGCCCCTACGAATCGGCGTTCCAGGGCTATCGGCCCTACACCGATCCGGAGATCGCGCGCTGGCGTGCGGTGAATGATGAGATGGCGCGGTTGAAGGGCCATGCCGGCCACGTTCGGGGAATCACTTCGCCGGACGCCGGGGCCGAGTCCCCGTCCAAACTTCCCGTCGGGTCGCGACCTGGAGGCGCTAAATGAGAGCCGTATGGCTGTTGCCAATGGCAGTTCTTCTGAGTGGATGCGCCAGCTTCAGTCCGGACGGCAGCTTCGGGCAAGTGGCGGAAGCGGTGCGGACCCGCACCGGACAGGAAGCGAAATGGCTGCGCTCCGCCGACGAATCGAACTCGGTGCGCGCGCGCGTACAGGAACTGCTTGCGCAGCTGCTTACCGCCGATGCGTCGGTGCAGATCGCGCTGCTCAACAATCCGGGCCTGCAGGCGAGCTATGCCGAGATGGGGATAGCGGAGGCCGACCTCGTGCAGGCAAGCCGATGGAGCGGTCCCAAGTTCTCCTTCGCCCGTCTGCGGCGCGGCGACGAGACCGAATACGAACGCAGCGTGTTCTTCGACCTGCTCGGGCTGATCACCATTCCGCTGTCGACGAGGGCCGAGGAGAGGCGGTTCGAAGCCGCCAAGGCGCGCGCCGCAGGCGAGGCGCTCAAGCTTGCACTGGAAACCCGAAAAGCGTTCTTTTCCGCGGTCGCGGCGCAGGAAGGCGTGCGCTATCTGGATCAGGTGATGTCGGCGGCCGAGGCGAGCGCTGAACTCGCCCGCCGCATGGCGGCCGCCGGCAACTGGCCCAAGCTCAACCAGGCGCGGGAACAGGTGTTCTATGCCGAGTCGGCGGCGCAGCTTGCCCGCGCCATGCAATCGCAGGCAAGTGCGCGGGAGAGGCTGGTCCGCCTGATGGGGCTGTGGGGCGAGGATCTCCGTTTCAAATTGCCGGAGCGCCTGCCCGAGCTGCCGAAGAGCGCCC
>Ga0154760_1013_pt1 | contig 16842 bp, 17 predicted proteins | sample Rifle2008BG16ft_FD_105768 | JGI IMG/M metagenome (GOLD analysis project Ga0154760, IMG submission 105768) | Betaproteobacteria bacterium RBG_16_66_20
GACCTTCTCGGCGTTGGTCTGGAAGAACTTTTTCTTGTCTCCGGCAGGCATCGACATGTTGTCCAGCGCGATCACCTCATCGACTTGGTGCTGGTAGGGATAGTCCATCGCGTACAGGACCCGGTCCACGCCCAGGAAGGACTGGGTAAACCGGATCGCCGGTTCCCAGGCGACCCCGCTGTTGGTAATGAAGAAGTTCTCGCGCAGGTAGTCGCTGGGCTTTTTCTTGATCGGCTTCATGCTCTCGTAACGCTTGGAGAGAACCGTCGCGCGATGCATGTAATCGAGCCGGTAGGCCCAGAACGGGAGTGCTTCGCCCATGTGGCCGATGATGATCTGAAGTCTTGGAAAGCGGTCGAATACGCCGGCCGTGATGATGCGCAGCGCGTGCAACCCCGTTTCCACGCCGAAACCATAGATCGCCCCGTCCAGGCCGCACTCCTGGAAAGGCTGGAGCATGCTGGCAGGCAGGGAAGTGGGATGGAGATAGATCGGGACCTTGTGTGATTCGGCTGCGGCAAAGATGTCCCAGAACTTCGGGTCGGACAGATATTCGCCATGCGTGTGCGAATTGATGACCACCGCGTTCATCCCCAATTTGCCGACACCGCGCTCGATTTCTTTCGCTGCCGCAGCCGGATCCTGCGGTGCGACCGCGATCATGCCGGCGAAGCGGGTCGGATGCCTTCGCACCGCCTCGGCGAGCTGGTCGTTGGCGACCCGGCTGAATGACACTGCAGTCGCCGTATCCATGACCTGCACGCCGGGTGCGGTCAGCGCAATGACCTGCTTGTCGATGCCGCACTCGTCCATGTGCTGCAGGCGCAGCTGATCGAGGTCCTGCAGGCAGCGCATGATGTGCTGGGCGCGCGCGCTGGGGCTGGTCATGTAGAAACCCATGAGACCCTTGAAGCCCGGGTCCACGTCGCGCTTTTCCAGGATCTTGCGATAGATGGCCAGCATCTCGCTTGGCGCGAAGGCTTCCTCGGTTGCAATGCGCTGGTATGCCCCGCTCTTGGGATGATGCGCGGTCTTGTTGTCGGACTGGCTCATGGCTGCAATGTCCCGGATGTAGTTGAAGGTTGGATGGTGGCGAGCGCAATCGACCGCCTACTTCTGGAAGATGATCCCGGCGTCGCCCTGGTTGTCGTCGAACATGCGCTGCAGGACCCCCAGGAATTCCTTCCTGCCGGCCTGCCGGCCCGTGCTGGGAACGGTCAGCGCGCTGAAATGTGCGGCCAGCGGACTCAGGAACTGCTCCACCGTCACGCCCGCCACCCTCGACAGGTGGTGCGGCAGGAACTCGACGATCAGCGTCTTCGCGCCGGCGAGGATCCGCGGCATGCCGAGGAAGGCGTAGTACTCCGAGCCTTCGATGTCCATGAACACCAGGTCGAAGCGCTCGCCGGGCAGGAGGTCATCGAGCCGCACGCCGGGCACGGTGGCGACGCGAGGGTTGTCGTAGAAGTAGACGTGATCGCGGTGCAGCGGCATGCGCTTGGAGCCGCCGCTATTGACCGTGTTCATCACGAACTCGACCGGCGCCTCGCGCTCGCTCGCCGCGACATTGTGGGTCAGGATGTTGAAGCCGCGGTTGATGGCGACGTTCAGTTCGAGGAACTCGTAGGTCTGCGGATTGGCTTCGATCGCGACCAGCTCCTCGCAGGATCTTGCGAGCGGGATGGCGACGGTGCCGATGTGCGCGCCGACCACCAGCACGCGGGAACCGGCATCGCAGAACTGCCGCGCCTGCTCGATTTCCCCCAGTCCGTAGGCGCCGCTCTCAAGCAGGCTCTTGCTGACGAACTGCTCGTCGGGATCAAGGCAGAACCACCCTTGTTCGGTCTCGACGACGACGCCTTTGACCCTGGCTCGCGTGGCAGCTTGCGGTGAGGGCATCGCCTACTCGCGCACCCGGACCATTTTTTCGACTTCAGGAACGCGCCGCAGCGCGCGCATGACGCGCGCGAGGTGCTCGCGGTTGCCGACTTCGATCACGAACAGCATGGTGGTGAAGACCGCGCGGTCTTCCTCCATGCTGATGGAATCGATATTGGAGCCCGCCTCGGCGATTTCCGAGGCGACCTTGGCGAGCACGCCGCGCTGGTTGGTCACCGTCACGCGCAAAGCGGCCTGGAACAGGCGGCTGGTCTTGCGGTCCCATTCGACGTCCAGCCATTGCTCGGGCTCGATGCGGCGCGAGCGGACTGCCTGCTTGCATTCCGCGGTGTGCACCACCAGCCCCTGGCCTTTCTTCATCGAGCCGACGATCGCGTCGCCGGGTATCGGCCGGCAGCAGCTCGCGAGCTGCACCGCCATGCCCTCGGTGCCGCGGATCACGACGCTCGCGCCCGCGATCTTCGGGTTGCCGGCCTTCGCGTCCTCGCGTTCGGTCTTGCGCAGCAGGCGCCTTGCGACCACCGCCGGAAGGCGCCGGCCGAGACCGATGTCGGCGAGCACTTCCTGCCGCGAATGCGCGCCCGTATCGCGCACCGCGCGGTCCCAGCTTTCCTTGTCGATCTCGGTTGCGGCGTGGCCGGCGGCTTTGAGCGCCTGCTCCAGCAGCCGCTCGCCGAGCGCCGCCGACTCGTCGTACTGCATGGTCTTGAGGAAATGCCGGATGTTGGAGCGCGCCTTGGCGGTGCGCACGTACTGCAGCCAGGCCGGGTTGGGCTTGGCATAGCCGGTGGTGACGATCTCGATGCGGTCGCCGTTGCGCAGCTCGGTGCGCAGTGCCACGAGTTCGCTGTTCACCTTGGCGGCGACGCACCTGTTGCCGATGTCGGTGTGCACCGCGTAGGCGAAATCCACCGCGGTGGCGCCGCGCGGCAGCGACATGATGCGGCCCTTGGGCGTGAAGACGTAGACCTCGTCGGGAAAGAGATCCACCTTGACGTGCTCGAGGAACTCCTGCGAGTCGCCCGACTGGCTCTGGATTTCGAGCAGCGACTGCAGCCACTGGTGCGTCTTCTTCTGCAGTTCCGAGAGCGAGTCCGCGTCGCTCTTGTACATCCAGTGCGAGGCGACGCCGGCTTCGGCGAGGCGGTGCATTTCCTCGGTACGCAGCTGGATCTCGACCGGCACGCCGTAGGGGCCGATCAGCGCGGTGTGCAGCGACTGGTAGCCGTTCGCCTTCGGGATCGCGATGTAGTCCTTGAACTTGCCCGGCACCGGCTTGTACAGGCTGTGCAGCGCGCCGAGCGCCAGGTAGCAGGCGGGCCGGTCCTTCACCACCACGCGAAAGCCGTAGATGTCGTGCACTTCCGAGAACGACAGGTGCTTCTCGATCATCTTGCGGTAAATCGAGTAAATGTGTTTTTCCCTGCCGCTGATCGCCGCGCCGATGCCGACCTCGGCGAGCCTGGCCTTGACCGAGGCCTCGATTTTTCCGACCACCTCGCGCCGGTTGCCGCGCGCGGCGCGGGTCGCTTTCGACAACACGCGGTAGCGCATCGGGTGGGTGTGCGCGAAGGCGAGTTCCTGCAGTTCGTGAAACAGCGCGTTCAGCCCGAGGCGATTGGCGATCGGCGCGTAGATCTCCATCGTCTCGCGTGCGACGCGGCGCCGCTTGGCGGGCGCGACCGCGGCGAGCGTTCTCATGTTGTGCAGTCGGTCGGCGAGCTTGATCAGGATGACGCGCACGTCGCGCGCCATCGCGAGCAGCATTTTCCGGAAATTCTCGGCCTGCGCGTCCTCGGCCGACTGGAACTCGATCTTGTCGAGCTTGGAAACGCCATCGACCAGGTCCGCGACGGGTTTGCCAAACGTATCGGAAATCTCGGCCTTGGTGACCGAGGTGTCCTCCATGACATCGTGCAGCAAGGCGGCGACCAGCGCCTGGCCGTCGAGGTGCCAGCCGGCGAGGATCTCGGCGACCGCGAGCGGGTGGGAGATGTACGGCTCGCCCGACTGGCGTCTCTGCCCGGCGTGCGCGGCGCCGGAGAATCGGTAGGCCTCTGCCAGGCGCGCGACGTCGGTCGGCTTCAGATAACCGAAGCGGCTCTCGTCGAGGACGGGAACTGCGGCCATGGGAGGAGATTAGCGCAGTCCCCGCATGCAATGTCATCCCCGCGCAAGCGGGGATCCAGCCGCTGTTTGCGGCTCCTGGGTTCCCGCTTTCGCGGGAACGACGGACCGCCTAGATCGCGGGCGTGGTCGGCGCCGCCGGCGTGGCGGGAACGGCAGGCATGGCGGGCAGGATTTGATTGCGCCGCAGGACTTCGACGCCGATCTTGCCGATCGAGATCTCGCGCAGCGCGATCACGGTGAACTTGTCGCGGTTCGGCTCGACCAGCGGCGATGCGCCCTGACTGAGCTGGCGCGCGCGGTAGGTCGCGGCGAGCGTCAGCTGGAAGCGGTTCGGGATTCGCTTGAGGCAATCGTCAACGGTAATGCGTGCCATGGTGCGCTTTCGATGATGGAGGTTGCGGGACCGGGTTTGCGTTCCGGCTTCAGGACCGCGCCTGGCGCAGGCGCTCGACGCGGATGATCGCCTGCAAATCCTGCTTCGCGATCTCGAACTCTTTGTTAATTATAACATAATCGAACTCCGGGGCGTGCGAGATTTCCTCCTCCGCGCTCGCCAGGCGGCGCCGGATCACGGCGTCGGAATCCTGGCCGCGCGCGCGCATGCGCCGCTCGAGTTCCGCCACCGAGGGCGGCAGGATGAATACGCCGATGCAGCCCGGGTGCAGCGCACGCACCTGCTGCGCGCCCTGCCAGTCGATCTCGAGCACCAGGTCCTCGCCGCGGCCGAGCGCGTCCCGGATCACGGCCTGGGAAGTGCCGTAGCGAAAGCCGTGCACCTCGGCGCTCTCGAGGAACTCGCCGCGCTCCAGCATCGCAATGAAGGTCGGCTCATCCACGAAGTGGTATTCGCGCCCGTCGGCCTCGCCCGGACGCGGTGCGCGCGTGGTATATGAAACCGAGAGCTTCAGGCGCGGGTCGTCATTCATCAGCGCCTCGATCAGCGAGCTCTTGCCGGCGCCCGAGGGCGCGGTAATGATGAACAACAGGCCGTTCCCGCGTTCCGCTGTCATTCGATATTCTGTACCTGCTCCCGGATCTGCTCGATCAGGAGTTTCAATTCCAGCGCGCAGTCGGAAATTTTCAGCCCCGCTGCCTTGGCCGCCAGCGTATTCGCCTCGCGGTGCAGCTCCTGGGCGAGGAAGTCGAGCCGCTTTCCGACCGGGTCGCCCTTCGGCCCGGCGGCGCCACCTTTGGCCAGCACCCGCTCGACCTCGTCGAGGTGCGCGGCGAGCCGCGTAAGTTCTTCGTCGACGTCGCTTTTTGCCGCGAACAGCGCAATTTCGGCGCGGATGCGTTCCTCGCCGCCGGCCTCCAGCACCTCGCGCAGGCGCTCGCTGAGCCGGGCGCGGTACGCCGCCACCGCCTCCGGCACGAGCGGTGCGACCTCGGTCAGCCGTTTGCGCATCTCGGCCACGCGGCCGAGAACAATCGCGGCGAGCTTGGCGCCTTCGCGGCCCCGCGCGGCGCACAGCTCCTCCAGCGCGCGGCGGCAAAGAACTTCCAGCGCGGCACGCGTCCGGTCTTCATCGGCGGCGGGCTCGGCGAGCACGCCGGGCCAGCGCAATACGTCGCTTACACGCAGCGGCGCTGCCTCCGGAAATGCGCCGGCGGCCGATGCCGCCAGCGATCGGAGTTGCTGGATCGCCTGGAGATTGAGCGTCTGCTGTGGCTGCAGCGCCGGATTGCCGCAATTCAGGCGGCAATCCACCTTGCCGCGCGCAATCCGGCCCGTAATCAGCTCCCGCAGCATCGGCTCGGCAGCGCGCATTTCCTCGGCGACGCGGAACTGAATGTCAAGGTAGCGCGAATTCACCGAGCGCAACTCGAGCGCCAGTGCGCCGCGCGGCGAATCGGCGCTCGCAACGGCGTAGCCGGTCATGCTGTAGATCATGGGGATGCAGGTATCATAGGATAGATGTCGTCGCAAGCCAACCAGCCGTTGCCGGAAGGCTTTCAGCTCGAAAATTACCGGATCCTCCGCCTGCTCGCCTCGGGCGGATTTTCATTCGTTTATCTCGCGCACGACGAAAACGAGACGCCGGTGGCGGTGAAGGAATATCTCCCCGCGACGCTTGCGCTGCGCACCAGCGACAGTCCGCTGCCGGTGGTGCCCGAAGAAAACCTGCCGACCTTCCGCTATGGGCTGAAGTGCTTCTTCGAGGAAGGCCGGGCGCTGGCGTCGCTCGCGCACCCGAACGTGGTGCGCGTAATCAATTTCTTCCGCGCCAACGATACGGTTTACCTGGTGATGCGCTACGAGCGGGGCCGCACCCTGCAGGAGCACATCCACAAGAAAAGCGGCCCGATCAGGGAGGACTGGCTGCGCAGCACTTTCGCGCAGCTGCTGAACGGCCTGCGCGAAGTGCATTCCAACAAACTCCTGCACCTGGACATCAAGCCGGGCAATATTTACGTGCGCAACGACGGCAATCCGGTGCTGATCGATTTCGGCGCCGCCCGCCAGACGCTCACGGCGGATGGCCTGAAGCTGCCGCCGATGTATACGCCGGGGTTTGCCTCTCCGGAGCACCACCGGGAGCGCGCCAAACTCGGCCCCTGGAGCGACATCTATTCGATCGGCGCCTCGATGTATTCCTGCCTCGCGGGAACCGGACCGCCGGTTGCTACGCAGCGCATGGAAAAGGACAAAATGACAAGCGCCCGCAAGGGCTGGGCGGGCAAGTATTCCGCTGAGCTGCTGGACACCATAGACTGGTGCCTGCGTATGAACCACCTCGAGCGTCCGCAGAGCGTATTCGCGCTGCAGAAGGCGCTGCTGGGGGAGAAGGAACCCGGTTTCCGCGGCGAGGCGCCGATGCTCGATCGATTGAAGGACGCGATCTTCCGCCGGGGGCAGCGCTGATTGGTCACTGGGCGATGAACAGGGAATGAAATACACGATCTTCGAAGACACGCGCATCGGCAAGCGGCCCTACCAACAGGACCGGGTTGCGCATTGGCGCACCCGCGATGCGCTGTTTCTGGTGGTCGCCGACGGCATGGGCGGGCACGCGCACGGCGACGTCGCCGCGCAGATTGCGGTGGACTGCCTCGGCAGCGCCTTCAATGTCGAGGCCAAGCCCGGGATCGCCGACCCGGACATGTTCCTGTACCGCGCCATCGGCCGCGCGCACGCCATGATCGTGCACCAGTCGCAGCGGCAGGGGCTGGCGGATTCGCCGCGCACTACCGTGGTCGCGTGCCTGGTGCAGGCGGGCTACGCGTTCTGGTCCTTCATCGGCGATTCGCGCCTCTACATCATCCGCGACGGCCGGATCGTGACGCGCACGCGGGACCACACGCCGGTGCAGATGCTGATCGATTCCGGCCGGATTCGCGAGGAGGCGGCGGCGACGCATCCGGACCGGAACAAGCTGCTGCAGTGCCTCGGCGGGCCGCGCGCGCCCAGAGTGGAGCCGACCGCGCACGCGCGCCTCGCCCAGAACGACATCGTGCTGCTCTGCTCGGACGGCTTCTGGGGGCCGCTGACCCAGCGCCAGTTGCTGATGGGGCTGCTCGGCAAGGAGATGAAGAAGGCGTTGCCGGAGCTCGTCACGCTCGCCGAGACCCGCGCCGGAGCGCGCTGCGACAATGTTTCCGTGCTCGCGATCGAATGGCACGACAGAGCGGTGCCGGCCCCGGTGGAGCCGGTTACGGTGCCGATGGACGAAATGCCGACGGACGTGCGGGATTTCAGCGCCACCGACCCGGATTTCATGCACATGAGCGACGCCGACATCGAGCGCCAGATCGCCGAGATCAAGAAAGCGCTCAAGAAGCACGATTCCGAGAGAAAATGAGACCGAGCGGCAGGGGAACGCAGCATCTGCGCGCGGTGCGCATGACGCGCGGCTACACGCGGCACGCGGAAGGCTCGGTGCTGGTCGAGTTCGGCGACACCAAGGTGCTTTGCACCGCAAGCGTCGCGGCACAGGTGCCGCCGTTCCTGCGCGGCAAGGGACGCGGCTGGGTCACCGCGGAATACGGCATGCTGCCGCGCGCGACGCACACGCGCGGCGACCGCGAGGCGGCGCGCGGCAAGCAGTCGGGGCGCACCCAGGAGATCCAGCGCCTGATCGGACGCGCGCTGCGCGCGGTGATCGACCTTCCCGCCCTCGGCGAGCACACCATTCATGTCGATTGCGACGTGCTGCAGGCCGATGGCGGCACGCGCACCGCTGCGATCACCGGTGCCTTCGTCGCGGTGCACGATGCGCTTGCCTGGATGCGTGACAAGGGAATGATTGCCGGGCTTCCGGTGAAGGATTTTGTCGCCGCCGTCTCGGTGGGCATCTACGAGGGCGTGCCGGTGCTCGACCTCGACTACCCGGAGGATTCGGCCTGCCAGACCGACATGAACGTGGTCATGACGGGCGCCGGCCGCTTCGTCGAGGTGCAGGGCACCGCCGAGGGCGAACCCTTCGCGCGCGGCGAACTCGAGCAGCTGCTCGGGCTGGCGGCGCGCGGCATTGCGGAGCTCGTCGCCCACCAGCGCCGCGCGCTGGGGCTGTAGGCTTTCCCATGAAGTCGCTGGTCCTCGCCTCGGGCAATCCGGGCAAGCACGCGGAGATCCAGGCGCTGCTCGCGCCGTTTGGCACGCGGGTGGTGACCCAGGTCGAACTCGGCATCACCGAAGCCGAGGAACCGCACGACAACTTCCTGGACAATGCGCTCGCCAAGGCGCGCCATGCCTGCTTCGCTACGCGGCTGCCGGCGCTCGCCGACGATTCCGGTCTCTGCGTAGATGCCTTGGGCGGCGCTCCGGGCGTTCATTCGGCGCGTTATGCGGGTGAACCGAGATCAGACCTGAGAAATAATGAAAAGCTTCTGGACGAGATGTCCGCACACGACAACCGCAGCGCGCATTACGAGTGCGTTCTGGTGCTGATGCGGGGGCCGGGCGATACGCGGCCGCTCATCGCGCAGGCGCAATGGCACGGCGAAATCGGGCGCCGGCCGCGCGGCGGCGGCGGTTTCGGCTATGACCCGCTGTTCCTGCCCAAGAACATGGACCAGACCGCGGCCGAGCTCGATCCGGAGGAGAAGAACCGCATCAGCCACCGCGGCCAGGCGCTGGCGAAGCTGCTCGAGCAGCTGAAGATGGAACCATGAGCACGGCTGTGCTGCGCGACATGCGCGACGCGGGCAACGCGGGGCCGGTGCGGTTCAGCGTGCTGCCGCCGCTCGCGCTCTACGTGCATTTGCCCTGGTGCGTGCGCAAGTGCCCCTATTGCGATTTCAATTCGCACGAACGCGGGGGACCGCTTCCGGAGGCGGAGTACCTGCAGGCACTGAACCGGGATCTCGAGGGTTCCCTGCCTTCGGTGTGGGGCCGCAGGATCCAGTCGATATTCATCGGCGGCGGCACGCCGAGCCTGTTCTCGGCGGCGGCCATCGACGAACTCCTGGCGCACATCAGGGCCCGCCTGACCGTCGAGCCGGATGCGGAAATCACGCTGGAGGCGAATCCCGGGACGGTGGAGGCGGCGCGCTTCAGGGGCTATCGCGATGCCGGCGTCAACCGGCTGTCGGTCGGGGTGCAGAGTTTCAATGACGCCATGCTGAAGGCGCTCGGGCGCATCCACTCCGCGAAAGAGGCACGGCGCGCGATCGAGATGGCGCTCTCGATTTTCGACGACGTGAATATCGACCTCATGTACGGCCTGCCGGGGCAGGCGCTCGAACAGGCGCGCGCCGATGTCGAGGAGGGCGTGCGCTTCGGGACCGCGCACTTCTCCGCTTACCAGCTCACCATCGAGCCCAATACCGTGTTCTTCTCGCAGCCGCCGAAACTGCCGGAACACGATGCCTGCGCCGACATGCAGCTCCTGGTCGAGGAAACGCTCGCGCAGGCGGGATTCGAGCACTACGAGATTTCGGCCTTCGCCAGGGCCGGCCGCCGCTGCCGCCACAATCTCAATTACTGGGAGTTCGGCGATTACCTCGGCATCGGCGCCGGCGCGCACGGCAAGCTGAGCTTCGCCGACCGCGTCACGCGGCATGAGCGGGTGAAGCCGCCGCGCGAATATCTGGCGAGCGCGCTAGCCGTCGAGAATCGCGTCATTCCGGCGCGCGAGCTGCCGTTCGAGTTCATGTTGAATGCGCTGCGCCTGGTTGAAGGATTCAAGCCCGGGCTCTACGGCGAACGAACGGGTCTGCCGGCGACGACGATCGAGACGGGACTTCGCGCCGCTGAAATGAAAGGCTTGATCGGCAGAAACGAAAAACACATACAACCGACAACACGGGGCCGGCGCTTCCTGAACGACCTGGTCGGGCTATTCCTTCCGCCGCAGGAATAGCAGGTCGCGCACCGGGTGTCCGAGGCCCAGGCCGCGGCGCTCGAATTTCGTGATCGGGCGGCTTTTCTGCGCCTGCAATTCCTTTTCGAACAGGGTACTGGAAGAAAAAACCTGTTCGATCTGCGTCGCGTACTCCGGCCAGTCGGTGGCGGCGTGGAGGTAGCCGCCCGGCGCGAGCTTGCGCGCGGCGAGCGCAGCGAATGGCGCCTGGACGAGGCGGCGCTTGTGATGGCGTTTCTTGGGCCAGGGATCCGGGAAAAAGAGGTGAATCCCGGCGAGCGAGCCCTCGGCAATCATCCGCTCCAGCACTTCGACCGCATCGTGGCGGATAAGGCGCAGGTTTTTCAGCTCCAAAGCCTCGATTTTTTTCAGCAGGCTGCCGACGCCGGGCCCGTGTACCTCGATCGCGATGAAATCGATCGCCGGATTCTGGCGCGCGATCTCGGCGGTGGTTTCGCCCATCCCGGAGCCGATTTCGAGGACCAGCGGGGCAACGCGGCCGAATATTGCTTGCGGATCGAGAGTCTCATTCGAAAATGCAATTCCAAAAAGCGGCAACAGCTTCTCGAGCGAAAGCTTTTGCGAGGACGTCATCCTGCCCTGGCGCAGGACGTAGCTTCTGATTTCTCTGTTCAAGCAGCTTTCGGCTGCGTGGCAGTGATCGTGCCTTCGGTGGGCGAGGAGGGTGCCGCGCTGTAGAGCTTCTTCGGCATGCGGCCGGCGAGAAAGGCTTCGCGCCCGGCTTCGACGCCCTTTTTCATCGCGCGCGCCATCAGCACCGGGTCCTTCGCGGCGGCGATTGCGGTGTTCATCAGCACGCCGTCGCAGCCGAGTTCCATCGCGATCGCGGCATCCGACGCGGTGCCCACCCCCGCGTCCACCAGCACCGGCACGCCGACGCGCTCGATCACGAGCTGCAGGTTCCAGGGATTGAGGATGCCCATCCCCGAGCCGATCAACGAGGCGAGCGGCATTACCGCGACGCAGCCGGCGTCCTCGAGCATCTTCGCCTGGATCGGATCGTCGGAGCAGTACACCATGACCTTGAAACCCTCGGCGACGAGCTGTTTCGCGGCCACCAGTGTCTCGGGCATGTTGGGATACAGGGACTGCGGATCGCCGAGCACCTCGAGCTTGACGAGCTCGTGGCCGTCCAGCAGTTCGCGCGCCAGGCGCAGCGTGCGCACCGCGTCGTTGGCGTTGTAGCAGCCGGCGGTGTTCGGCAGGTAGGTGAACTTCGAGGGCGGCAGGAATTCGAGCAGCGATGGCTCACCCTTGGTCTGGCCGATGTTGGTGCGGCGGATCGCGACGGTCACGATCTCGGCCCCCGAGGCCTCGATGGCGGCGCGCGTCTGCGCGAAATCCTTGTACTTGCCGGTGCCGACCAGCAGCCGCGAGTGGAAGCTCCGGCCCGCGATCTGGAGTGGATCGTTCATTTCAACCCCCGCCCACGGCCACGACGATTTCCAGCCGGTCGCCGTCGGCGAGCAGCGTCGAGCCGTGCGCGCCGCGCGGCACGATTTCGCCGTTTCGTTCCACAGCGACTTTCTTCCCGGCCAGCGCCATGCGCTCGAGCAATTCCGAGACCGCGAGCGGCTGCTCGTATTGCCTCGCTGTACCATTGATCTGAATATTGATCATCCTAGAATAATACAATGTTGCCAATGAGTTGCGGTAATGGCGCGTCGCAACATAAGTTAATGTGTTACATTAACTGAGGAATTTGTTCCTATCGTTAGCCGGACGAAAAGAGTACATTGGCGGTCAAGTAGAGCAGCTAAGGAGAAAAAAATGCTGACCAGAACATTGCTCATTGCCGCAAGCCTCGCGATCGGCGGTTGCTCCACGATGACCGAATACGGCAGCGTGCGCAAGGAGAGCCTGAAAAACGATCAAGGCCACGTCATCGGCTACAAGGAAATGCTGCGCAACGAGCGCACCGGCGAGGTAATGGCGCAGATCGCGCTTTATACCCCGGTCCGCGGCACGGGCGGCGAGATCGTCGGATACGAGGAGCAGGCGAGGGACGGCGCGATCATCCGCGACCTCAACGGCCGCAGCATCGGCGGCAGATTCTCGGACCTGCGCAGCCGCGGCACCAACTCGAAGAACAAGGGCCTGACGATCGTGTTCCGCCCGGCCGACGCGCAGCAGGTCGCAGTGACCCAGCCGAAGATCTGGGAGTTGATGGCTTCCCTGTCGGCTTCGGATCTCCGCAGAATCCAGTAGCGCCTCTACAGAAGATTTTTCCTGAAAGCCGCGGCCAGCCGCGGCTTTCGCTTTCTGCCTTAGAATTCCCCGCCTATGCGGGTGTAGTTCAATGGCAGAACGGCAGCTTCCCAAGCTGCATACGAGGGTTCGATTCCCTTCACCCGCTCCAGGACGAACCGGAGCTCATGGCCTACTCGGTGGAAGGCAAGCTCGTCGTCGCGATCTCCTCGCGGGCGCTGTTCGATTTCGAGGAGGAGAACCGGGTGTTCGATGCCCAGGGGGAGCGCGCCTACATCGAGCTGCAGTATTCGCGCATGGACGTCCCGGCGAAGGAAGGCGTCGCCTTCCGCCTGGTGAAGAAGCTGCTCGCGTTCAATTCGGGCGAGGCGCAGCGGGTCGAAGTGGTGATCCTGTCGAAGAACGACCCGGTCTCGGGGCTGCGCATCTTCCGCTCGGCGGAGCGCGCGGGATTGAAGCTGGAGCGCGGGGTATTCACCCGCGGCCGCAGCCCATACCGCTATCTGGACGCGCTGAAGGCGAACCTCTTTCTTTCCGCCAACGAGCAGGATGTCATGAGCGCGCTCGACGCGCGCTTTCCGGCCGCGCGCGTGGTTCCGGAATCGGCGCAGGCCGCGGGCCGGCATGCCGAGGAGGTGAGGATCGCGTTCGACGGCGACGCGGTGCTGTTCTCCGACGAAGCCGAGCGGGTGTTCCAGCGCGACGGCCTGGACGCGTTTACCCGCCATGAGACGGCCCACGCGCTCAAGCCCCTGCCGCCGGGGCCGTTCAAGCCGCTGCTGGAGGCGCTGCACCGCCTGCAGGCGGCGGCGGGTACCGACGTCCCGATGCGCGTGCGGACGGCGCTCGTCACCGCGCGCAGCGCGCCGGCGCACGAGCGCGCCGTGCGCACGCTGATGGACTGGAACATCGCGGTGGACGAGGCGCTGTTTCTCGGCGGCCTCGACAAAGGCGAGTTCCTGAAAGCTTTCCAGCCGGATTTCTACTTCGACGACCAGCGCGGGCACGTCGAATCCGCGCGCCAGCACGTCGCAACCGGGCACGTACCCTTCGGCATTGCCAACATCGACAAGGTGGCGTCATGAAAGCAATCAAATTCCTGCTTTACGGCGTGGTCGGCCTGATCGCGCTCGCCGTGGTGGCGCTTGGCGCCGCGGTGGCGATCGTGGACGGTCAGTTCGTGAAGACGCGGCTGGAGCGCGCGATGAAGGAAAAGAACCGCAGCTTGCAAATCGACGGCGTGCCGCAGCTGAAGCTGTTCCCGGTCGCCGGCATCGCGCTGGGCAAAACCTCCCTCAGCGAGCCGGGCAGCGACCGGCTGTTCGTCTCGTTCGAATCGGCGGAGCTGGCGGTGCGCGCGATGCCGCTGCTTGCCGGGGAAGTCGCGGTCGAAACGCTCAAGCTCTCCGGATTGAAGGCGAACGTCGTGCGCCGCAAGGACGGAACGATGAATTTCGCCGACCTCGCCGAACGCAGGGAGAAAGCTGCCGGCAAACCCGAACAGCCGCCCAACGTGCGCATTGCCGGGGTGACCGTGGAGAAGGTGCAGCTCAGCTACCGCGATGAAGCGACCGGCCAGGAACTCGACATCGCGGAATTGAACCTGAAGAGCGGCCGGCTCGACGGACAAACGCCGGGCGATCTGTCGCTGTCGGCGCGGATCAGCGGAAAGAAGCCGGAGGTTGACCTGCGCGCGCAGGCGGCAGGCGCGCTGCGCTTCAATCTCGGCAACGAGGAGTTCGCGTTCGACAAGTTCAGCGCGCAGCTCAAGGGGCGCTTCGACCAGGACACGATTGCGGCGGAGTTTTCCGCGCCCAAAGTGGAGGTCACGCCCGCCGGGGCCTCCGGCTCCGAGGTCAAGCTGTCACTCCACGTCAAGGGTCCGCAGCGCCTCATCGATGCGAGGCTCCTGATCGCCGCGGTAGAGGGCACGGCGACCGCGCTGGCGATCCCGAAGGTCTCCCTGGATCTCGTCGCGTCCGTTGCGGGGATTTCGGCGAAGGCGAAGGTCGATGCCGCCATCAAGGCGAATCTCGCGAAGCAGGATCTGCAGGCCGAGGTCGCGGGCAAGTTCGACGAGTCCACGCTCAAGGCGAAAATCGGGTTGACGAATTTCGCGCCGCTGAAGGCGAATTTCGACGCCACCATCGACCGGCTGAATGTGGACCGCTACCTTGCGCCCGGGCGCAAGGATGCGAAACCCGACGAGCGCGTCGATCTCGCCGCGTTGAAGGGCAAGAGCGTGAGCGGCAAGGTCGCCATCGGCGCGCTCACCGCGAGGCGCATCAAGCTCGAGAACGTGAAAGCGGAGCTGAAGCTGGAGGGCGGCAAGCTCGAAGTCTCCCCTCACACGGCCAGCCTCTATGGCGGCACGCTCTCCGGCGTTCTGGCGGCCGATGCCAACGGCAACCGGATCCAGGTCAAGGAAACTGCGCACAACGTCGCCGTAGGCGCCCTGCTGCGGGATGCAGCGCAGAAGGACGTGCTCGAGGGGCGCGGCAACCTGAGCCTCGATGTGCGGACCGCGGGCGGTACCGTGACGGCGCTGAAGAAGGCGCTTGCCGGCAGCGCGCGCGTCGAGATGAAGGACGGCGCGATCAAGGGCATCAATCTCGCGGACAGCGCGCGCAACCTGAAATCCGCGCTGGGCGCAAAGCAGACCAAGGCCGATCCCTCGCAGAAGACCGATTTCTCGGAGATGAGCGCGAGCTTCAAGATCGCCAACGGCGTCGCGCACAATGACGATCTCAAGGCGGCCTCGCCGTTCCTGCGCCTGGGCGGTGCGGGCAATCTCGACATCGGCAACAATACGATCGACTACCTCGCCAAGGCGACGCTCGCTGCTACGACCAAGGGGCAGGGTGGGCGCGACGTGAGCAACGTCGCCGGGATCACGATCCCGGTGAAGCTGAGCGGCGCGCTCGACAGCCCGAACTGGAACGTGGACTACTCGGCGCTGGTGGCTGGCGCCGGCGGTGGCATCGGCAAGGCCGCGGGCGGCGTCACGGAAACGGTCAAGAAAGGCGCGAGCGGGATTGGGGACGCCGTGCGCGGCTTGTTCAAGCGCTAGGCCTAGATCCGGTTTTCTTCGACCGCGTGGCAGGCGGCCGCGCCCTCGTCGTGCAGGATCAGGCGAGGGCTTTGCGCCTTGCATCGGTCGTTGGCATGCGGACACCGCGGATGGAAGGCGCAGCCGGGCGGCGGGGAGAGCGGGTTGGGCACCTCGCCCGCGACCGGCGTACGCTGCCGCCCGCTCATCTCCAGATCGGGCACGGCATCGAGCAGCATCCGCGTGTAAGGGTGTTTCGGCTGCGCAAACAGCTCCTGCGCGTCCGCGATCTCGACCAGCCGCCCGAGATACATGACGCCGATCCGGTCGGCGACATGCGAGACCACTGCCAGGTTGTGAGAGATGAATAGGTAGGTAAGGCCGAGCCTTGCCTGCAACTCGCTCATCAGGTTGAGGATCTGCGCCTGAACGGAGACGTCGAGCGCGGAAGTCGGTTCGTCGCACACCAGGAATTCCGGGCGGCCCGAGAGCGCGCGCGCAATCGAGATGCGCTGGCGCTGTCCGCCGGAGAACTGGTGCGGGTATTTGTCGCCATCCTCCGGCGCGAGCCTCACCTGGGTCAGGAGTTCCGCCACGCGGCCGGCGATCACGTCCGCCGTGGCGGCCAGGCCGAGCACCCGGATCGGCTCGGCGACGATGTCGCGCACCCGCCAGCGCGGATTCAGGCTGGCGAAGGGATCCTGGAAGATCATCTGCATGCGGCGCCGCATGGGCGTGGCCTCGGCTCGCGCCGCGGGGTCGGAAATCTCCACGCCGTCGAACCGGATGCGGCCGCGCGATGGCGTGTACAGCCCGACGATCAGGCGCGCGAGCGTGGATTTGCCGCAACCGGATTCACCCACCAGCGCGAGCGTTTCGCCCTTGCGCACTTCGAAGCTGACGCCGTCCACCGCGCGCAGCAGCTGCCGCGGCGCGCGCTCGATGACCCGGTTCAGCCAGGGCCGCGAGACGTCGAAGTCGCGTCCCACGTCCCTCAAGCTCAAAAGCGGACTAGGCTGCGCCGTGCTCATAGAGCCAGCAGGCGGTCAGGTTCGCGCCCACGGGCCGCAGGTCCGGGCGTTCCGCGAGGCAGCGTGCCAGGCATTTGGTGCAGCGCGGATGGAATGCGCAACCAGACGGGATGGCGTTCAGACGCGGCATCGCGCCCTCGATCTGAACCAGCGGTTCGCGCCTCTCTTGCGTTGCCGCGCGAATTTTCGGGATCGAGCCCAT
>Ga0154760_1137_pt3 | contig 16515 bp, 17 predicted proteins | sample Rifle2008BG16ft_FD_105768 | JGI IMG/M metagenome (GOLD analysis project Ga0154760, IMG submission 105768) | Betaproteobacteria bacterium RBG_16_66_20
AGCCGGTCTGCCTGCTCTGGGGAGACCAGGACAACTGGGCGCCGCCCGAGGTACTGGAAACCTATCGCGCGCTCGCGGCGCGCCGGAAGAACTTCGAATTGCACGTCTTCCCCGGCGTGCTGCACGGTTACATGATGCCCGGCAACGCCAAGGCGTTCGACGCGAACAAGCGCGAATTCAGCATGGCGCGTGCGCTCGCGATCCTCAGGGGATTGCGCGGCGCGGCGGGCTAGCCTTCAGATCAGCCCCATCCCTTTCAGGACCGAGAGCATCACCGCAGCGGCCACGACGGAGCCGATCTGGCCGCCGGTGTTGGCGCCGGCGGCGTGCATCAGGAGGTGGTTCTTCTTGTCGTAGCGCAAGCCCTGCGTCTGCACGACGCGCGCGGCCATGGGGTAGGCGGAGATGCCGGCGGCGCCGATCAGCGGGTTGACCTTGCCGCCGGTCATCCAGCACACGATCTTGCCGAAGACGACGCCCGCTACGGTATCCATGCAGATGGCGATGAATCCGAGGCCGAAGATGGCGAGGGTGGTGGGCTTCAAGAAGGCGTGGCCTTCCATCGTGCCGCCGATGGCGAGGCCGAGGAACAGGGTCACGATGTTGGCGATCTCGTTCTCGGAGGCCTTGGTGAGGCGCGCGACCACGCCGCATTCGCGCATGAAGTTGCCGAGCATGATGGTGCCGATGAGCGGCAGGCCCTTGGGCGCAAGCAGGCCCGTGACCAGCGTGACGACGATCGGGAACAGGAGTTTGGTCTGCGGCGAGACGCTCCTCTTCAACGACTTCATGCGGATGACGCGCTCCGCGGGCGTGGTGAGCGCCTTCATGATCGGCGGCTGGATGATCGGCACCAGCGCCATGTACGAATACGCCGCGACCGAGATCGGACCGAGGAGCTGCGGCGCGTACTGCGAGGCGACGTAGATCGCGGTAGGGCCGTCGCAGGCACCGATGACGGCGATCGCGACTGCATCGAGCTGGGAAAAGCCGAGGGCGAGGGCAAGCAGCAGGGTGACGAAGATGCCGACCTGGCCCGCGGCGCCGAACAGCAGGATGCGCGGGTTTTCCAGCAGCGGCGCGAAGTCGGTCATGGCGCCGATGCCGACGAAGATGAGCAGCGGGAAAAGCTCGTTGGCGATGCCGGAGTCGTACAGCGTACGCAGGAAACCGCCCTGGTCCATCAGGTCGCTCAACGGGATGTTGACCAGCAGGCAGCCGAAGCCGATCGGCACCAGCAGGAGCGGCTCCACGTTCTTCTTCACGCCGAGGTAGAGCAGCGCCGCGGCGATCGCGAGCATGATGACGTTGGGCCCGCCCTGCGTGAACAGGTAGACGATCCCGCTCGAGAGGCCGTTCAAGCCCGTCAGGATGCTGTCGGTCATTCCGCTTTCTCGTCTTTGAGCGGAAACAACTTCTTCAGCAGGTCGATGACGAGGCTAAGCACCCACAGGGTGAGGAAGGTCCCGCCCACGCCGACGATGGTCATCGTCAATCCGAAGGCCCACTTGTCCATGTCAGCTGAATCCCTGGATGCCGGTCATCGCTCGCCCGAGGATCAGGGCGTGGATGTCGTGCGTGCCCTCGTAGGTGTTGACCACCTCGAGGTTCACCATGTGGCGGATGACGCCGAATTCGTCCGAGATGCCATTGCCGCCCATCATATCGCGCGCCAGGCGCGCGATGTCGAGCGCCTTGCCGCAGGAGTTGCGCTTGAGCATCGAGGTGATCTCGGGGGCGGCAGTGCCTTCGTCCTTCATGCGCCCGAGCCGCAGGCAGCCTTGCAGCCCGAGCGTGATCTCGGTCTGCATGTCGGCGAGCTTCTTCTGGATCAGCTGGTTGGCGGCGAGCGGCCGGCCGAACTGCTTGCGGTCCATCACGTACTGGCGCGCGCGGTGCCAGCAGTCCTCGGCGGCGCCGAGCGCGCCCCAGGCGATGCCGTAGCGCGCCGAGTTGAGGCAGGTGAACGGGCCCTTGAGGCCGTGCACCTCGGGGAAGGCGTTCTCCTCCGGGCAGAACACGTCGTCCAGCACGATTTCGCCCGTGATCGAGGTCTTCAGCCCCACCTTGCCGTGGATCGCGGGCGCCGTCAGGCCCTTCATGCCTTTCTCGAGGAGGAAGCCGCGGATCGGACCGGCGTGCCCTTTGCCGTCCGCCTCCTTCGCCCAGACGAGGAATACGTCGGCGATCGGCGAATTCGAGATCCACATTTTCGAACCGGCGAGGCGGTAGCCGCCCTTCACCTTCTTCGCGCGCGTTCCCATCGAGCCCGGGTCGGAGCCGAAGTTGGGCTCGGTGAGGCCGAAGCAGCCGATCGCTTCGCCCGTCGCGAGCCTGGGCAGGAATTTCAGCCGCTGCTCTTCGGTGCCGAACTCGTGGATCGGCACCATGACCAGCGAGGACTGCACGCTCATCATCGAGCGGTAGCCCGAATCCACGCGCTCGACCTCGCGCGCAATCAGGCCGTAGGCGACGTAGCTCAGCTCGGGGCCGCCGTATTGCGCCGGAATCGTCGGCCCGAGCAGCCCGAGCGCGCCCATCTCGCGGAATATTTTGGGCTCGGTCTTTTCGTGGCGGAAGGCCTCGAGCACGCGCGGCGCGAGCTTGTCCTGGCAGTATGCGCGTGCCGCGTCACGCACCATGCGCTCATCCTCGGTCAACTGCTGGTCGAGGAGGAGCGGATCTTCCCAGGAGAAGTCGGCCTTCGGCCTTGCGCGCTTCAATTCACGCGCTCCAGGATCACGGCCAGCCCCTGGCCGACGCCGATGCACAGCGAAACCGCCGCATACCGGCCGCCGGTTTCCTTCAGCTGCCGCGACACGGTCAGCGCGAGGCGCGCCCCGGAGCAGCCGAGCGGGTGGCCGATGGCGATCGCGCCGCCGTTCGGGTTGACGCGCGGGTCCTTGAAGTCCACGTTCATCAGCCTGAGGCAGGCGAGCACCTGGCTCGCGAATGCCTCGTTGATCTCGATGATCTCCATGTCCTTGAGCGCGAGTCCGGCGCGCTCGAGCGCCTTCGGGATCGCATAAGCGGGGCCGACGCCCATGATGCGCGGCTCGACCGCGGCGGAAGCGGCGGAGAGGATGCGAGCAATGGGTTTGCGCCCGGTCTTTTGTCCCCAGGCAAGAGAACCTATAACGAGTGCTGCAGCCCCATCGTTGATTCCCGAGGCGTTGCCCGCCGTCACCACGCCGCCCTCATACAGCGGTTTCAGCTTCACCAGCGACTCCATGGTGGAATCGCGCCGCGGGTGTTCGTCCTGCGCGACAACCGTCGCTGGTGCATCACGTTTCTTGCCTGGGAGATTCAGCGGCAAAATCTCTCCCCTGTAAAACCCTTCGGCCTCTGCTTTCGCGTATTTTTTTTGCGAGGCGAGGGCGAACTCGTCGGCCTGCTCGCGCGAGACACCGAACTCCTTCGCCACGTTGTCGCCGGTCTCCGGCATCTGCTGGTCGCCGTACAGCTTCTTGAAGCGCGGGTTCGTGAAACGGGAGCCGATGGTGGTATCGAACATCCTTACTTCGCGCGAGTAGGGCGATTCGCTCTTGCCGATCACGTAGGGCGCGCGCGACATGCTCTCGACGCCGCCCGCGATGTAGAGGTCACCTTCGCCGGCAGTGATGGCGCGCGCGGCATCGGTTACCGCCTGCAGGCCCGAGGCGCAGAGGCGGTTCACGGTCACGGCCGGCACCGTCGGCGGCAATCCCGCCATCAGTGTGGCGAAGCGCGCCACGTTGCGGCAATCCTCGCCCGCTTGCGTGACGCAGCCGAGGATCACGTCGCTGATTTCCTCGGGCTTGACGCCGTTTCGCCTGACCACCTCGGCGATCACCTCGCCGGCGAGGTCGTCCGGGCGCAGGCCCGCGAGCTTGCCGGCATGCCGGCCGATGGGGGAACGAAGTCCGTCGTAAATGTAGGCATCGAGCATGGGGTTACTCCGGGGTGAGCAATGAAATTCCCAGCTTGGCGCGGCGCTTCAGCCACGGGCTGGGACGGTAACGCGGTTCCTGGTAGAACGCATGCATTGCCTCGAGCACGGCGAGGATTTTCGGTGCGCCGACCGCGTCGCCCATGGCGAGCGGGCCGCGCGGGTAGTTCAGGCCGAGCACCACCGCCGAATCGAGGTCTTCGGGCGTCGCGATGCGCTGCTGCACGATGTCGCAGCCCACGTTGACGATGTGCCCGACCACGCGCTGCGCGACGAAACCCGCCGAGTCCCGGATCACCGACACCGGCACACCGTCGCAGGCGAGCAGCGCATGCGCCGCGTCGCGGACTTCCGGACGCGTTACCGGCGTCGTCATCAGCGTGCGGCGCTTGCCGAAGCCGAACAGCGGGTCGATCGCGACTGTCCGGGACGGGTCCAGGGCAAGCTGCAACGCGGTGCCGGTCGCATCTTGGCCGAGCGGGGCGACGAAACAGATGCAATCCGGGGTGGGTTTGGGTTCTATTTTCGCGCCGAGTCTTGTCAAAAGATCTTTCAACTCGGGAACACACCAGACCAACCCCGAACTTCCTGAAGGCGTTTTCTGCTCGGGAATTTTTTCCGCAACCCCATCCTTGCCGTACCTGTACCAACCCCTTCCGGTCTTGCGCCCGAGCAGCCCCGCCGCGACGCGCGGATCCGACAGGTAGCTCGGCTGGTATTTTGGTTCCTGGAAATACTGGGCGTGCATCGATTTCATCACGCCGTGCGCGACGTCGAGGCCGACAAGGTCGAGCAATCCAAAGGGACCTAGTCGAAATCCTGCCGCGTCTACCAGTATTCGGTCGATGGTGGCGAAGTCGGCGACGCCTTCCTGCAGCACACGCAGGCTCTCGGGCACGTAGCCGCGTCCCGCATGGTTGATGATGAAGCCGGGCGTGTCCTTGCAGCGCACCGGCTTGTGGCCGTAGCGCCGCGCGAGCGCGGAGAGCGCATCGCCGACCCAGGGCTCGGTGAGTTCGCCTTCCACCACCTCTACGATCTTCATTACCGGAACCGGGTTGAAGAAGTGGTATCCCGCGACGCGCCCGGGCCTCGAGCAGGCCGCGGCCATTGCGGTCACCGAAAGCGAGGAGGTGTTCGAGGCGAGAATGCAGGAATCGGAAACCACCGCTTCGAGCGCCTTGAACAATTCCTGTTTCGGCGCCAGCAGCTCGACGATCGCTTCGATGACGACGTGGCAGGGTTTGAACGCGGCGAGCGAATCGACGATCTCGATCCGCGCCAGGGTCTTGTCCGCATCCGCCTGGGAGACGCGTCCCTTCTGGACCAGGCCCGCGAGGCTCTTGCCGATGGCGTCCTGCGCGGCCTGCGCCGCGCCGGGCTTGGCGTCGAACACCAATGCGCGCACGCCGCATTGCGCGAGCACCTGCACGATGCCGCGACCCATGGTGCCGCTGCCGGCCACGCCGGCGACAAGATCGGGACGCTGGATATCGAGCATCGGAAGAACGATTCTAGAGGATTATGTACGGGATATAATTCCCCCGGTGCAACGCGAGGAGGAGACTCGATGAGCAGACCGGCGCTGAGAACGGCAATTTTCGCCGCCTGCGGATTTGCCGCAGTTGCTGCCGCCACCGCTCCGGCGGTGTTTGCGCAAAGCTTTCCGGCGAGGCCGATCACGCTGATCTGCCCGTGGCCGCCCGGCGGCTCTACCGACACCCACCTGCGCCAGTTCGCGCAGATCGCGTCGAAGCACCTGGGCCAGAACATCGTGGTGGAGAACAAGCCCGGCGCCGGCGGCATGCTCGGGCCGGGCACGATGGCGAAGACCGCGCAGCCCGACGGCTACACCGTCTCGCAGCTTCCGATGGGCGCATTCCGCATTCCGCACATGCAGAAGGTGGACTGGCACCCCCTCAACGACTTCACCTACATCATCGGCATCACGGGTTATACCTTCGGCGTCGTGGTCAAGGCCGACTCGCCGTTCAAGTCGCTCAAGGACCTGATCGACTACGCCAAGACGAATCCCGGCAAGTTTTCCTATGGCTCCACCGGCACCGGCACCTCGCCGCACCTTCTAATGGACGAATTGGGGATGAAGACCGGGGCGCAGTTCCTGCACGTGCCGTTCAAGGGCAACGCCGATTCGACCCAGGCGCTGATGGGCGGCCATGTGATGGCGCAGTCGGACGCGACCGGCTGGGGCCGGCACGTGGATGCCGGCACGTTCCGGCTGCTGGTCACCTTCGGCGAGAAGCGCACCAAGTGGAACGCGCCGACCGCGAAGGAACTGGGCATCGACATCGTCTCGTACTCGCCCTACGGCATCGTGGCGCCCAAGGGCATGGATCCGAAGATCCAGAAATTCCTGCACGACGCGTTCAGGAAAGCGCTCGACGATGCGGAACACATGAAGGTGCTGGCGCAGCTCGACCAGGTTTACTGGTACAAGTCGAGCGAGGACTACGCCAGGTGGGCGGCGGAGACCTTCAAGGCCGAGCGCGCGACCATCGAGCGCGTCGGATTGCTGCTGAAGTGAACCGACGGAGGGGCGCATGAGGTACCGCAAGATTCTCCTCGCATACAACGGCTCGGCGGAGGGCAAACTGGCACTGTTCGAGGCGGCCGACCTTGCCGGCTTCCTCAACGCCGAGACGCACCTGCTCGCGGTCGCGAGCATGCCGCCGAGCCTTTTCCTCACCGAGGGTTTCGTGCCCGAGGAACTGCTCGAGGAAGAGAAAAAGCGCACCCAGGCGGTGCTCGACGAGGGAATCAAGAGCCTGACCGACAAGGGATTCAAGGCCGCGGGCCACCTCGCGGTCGGCGAGCCGGTGGAGGAAATCTGCCGCGCCGCAAAAGAGGTCGGCGCCGACCTGATCGTGATCGGCCACAACCAGAGCACCTCCTGGGCGGCGCGCTGGTGGAAGGGGTCGGTGGGGGCGTCGCTGCTCGATTACGCGCCCTGCAGCATTCTGATCGCGCTATCCAAGGGTTGATTCCAACAGGCTGAAGAGCTACGCCGCGCTCGCGTGCGGGTAGGGGTGGCGGCTCCCGCCTACTTGCGGCCGTAAGCGCTGTCGTGATCGAAATGCAGGGCAAGAAAGCGCATGAACTCGCCTTCGCGCGTGACGACCGCCCGGCAGCGGCGGGTGACGCGGATCGTGAACCGGCCTTTCATCGATTTCAACTCTTCCCACTTCAGTCCGTGGTCCGTGTACACCTGGTGCCAGCCGAGCACGGAGATTTTGCGCAGCGTCTTGACCGCCTGCCGCAGTTCGTCGGCATCCAGGCTGAAAAGCTGCGCCTGAAAATCAGAAAAATTCAGGTCGAGCCGGACGCCTCCGGTCACACGCGCTTGCCCGCTCGCTTGGCCGCGTTTCCGGCCAGCTTGTCGAGCTTCGTCTCGGCCGGCGGGGTGCGCTTCGCCCATTCGCCGGCGCGGCGAAGCCGCTCCCGCATCTCCGGCTCATGCGCCCACGCCTCCTCGGCGGGAACCAGCTTCATCGGACGCAGCAGCACCGCGCCGTCCGGCTGCTGTTCGACCTGGAAGTAGCGCCCCGCGTATTTCTTGCCAAGTGAGAACTGGCCGCTGTTGCCGACCATTTTGAGCATGGCGAGTCTCCGTTAGGCGGATTCTGAAATCATGCGGCATGATAGCATGAAATCGAGGGCATCCTGTCCGCAAGCTGGCTTTCGAGGTTTCGTCGAAAATACGCGGCGCAAGCGTGGTCGAGTAAGCGCACGTTATTCCGCATTTCAACGGGCGTGCCTCGACGCGTCTTGGCATTGTGGCATTAGAATCCTTGCATGAAATTCAGCCTGAAGGGGCGTCTCGAGGATGCCCGGATGTTGAAGGGGCAAGGACGTTACGTCGCCGACTGGAGCCTCCCGGGCCAGGCCTGCGGACATTTCCTGCGGTCGGACCGGCCGCACGCCGAGATCGTCTCGCTCGATGCCTCGGCTGCGCTCGCGATGCCAGGCGTGATCGCGGTATTCACGGGCGCCGATATCGCTGCGGCAGGGCACAAACCGATGCCCGCGGCCGCGCCCCTCAAGGGCCGCAACGGCGCCGAGCAGCGCGTGACGCCGCGTTTTTCGCTCACCCAGGGCAGGGTGCGGTATGTGGGCGAACCCGTCGCCCTTGTTGTTGCGGAAACTGCGGCCCAGGCGCAGGACGCCGCCGAGTCGATCGCGGTCGAGTATCGGGAGCTGCCCGCGGTGGTCACCGCGCGCGAGGCGCTCGCAAGCGGCGCGCCGCAGCTGCATGAGACGGTCCCCGGCAACCTGTTGCTCGACTACACCGGCGGCGACGAAGCCGCAACCGACGCGGCTTTCGCGCGCGCGGCACGCGTCGTCAAGCTCGCCGCGTACCACACGCGCGTGGTCGGCAATCCGATGGAGCCGCGTGCGGCGATGGGTTCCTGGGATCCGGCCTCCGGGATGTATTACCTGCACGCCACCACGCAGGGTGTGGGGCCGATGCGCGGCCAGCTCTCGACGATCCTCGGCGTGCCGCCCGAGAAGGTTCGCGTCGTCGCCGAGGAAGTGGGTGGCGGCTTCGGCGTGCGCTTCAACGCCTATCCCGAATACGGCGCGCTGCTGCTGGCAGCCAGGAAGCTCGGACGCCCGGTGAAATGGGTCGGATCGCGCTCCGAGATTTTCCTCGCCGACGAGCAGGCGCGCGACATCGTGCATCGCGGCGAACTGGCGATGGACAAGGAGGGCCGCATCCTCGGCATGCGCTTCGAGTACCTCGCCAACCTCGGCGCCTACCTCGCTTTCACCGGCTCTTTCGTCACCACCATGAACATGCTGAACGTGATCAGCGGCGTGTACGACGTCCAGGCGGCGCATGTCCAGGGCAAGCTCGTGGTGACCAATACCGTGCCGACTGCCGCCTACCGCGGCGCCGGCCGCCCGGTGGCCTCGTACGCGCTGGAGCGCCTGGTCGACCAGGCCGCCCACGAGATCGGCATGGACCCGGCCGAGTTCCGCCGCCGCAACCTGGTCCCCAAGGGCAGATTTCCCTACCAGATCGCGTCCGGTTTCGAATATGACTGCGGCGATTTTGAAGGGGTTATGGATAGAGCTTTGAAGGAATCTGACTGGAAAAATTTCGAAAAACGCGCCCAAGAATCCAAGCAACGTGGAAAATTGCGCGGCCGTGGCATCGCCACCTACATCGAGGCGACCGCCTCGGGCGGCTTCGCGCCCTACGACCAGGCGCATGTGACCTGGGAGAACGACGGCAGCGTCACCTTGCGCACCGCCTCCCACAACCACGGCCAGGGGCACGAGACGACCTTCGCGCAGATCGTCTCCGGCGTGCTCGGCATCCCGATGGAGACGATCCGGCTGCGCACAGCCGAGCCCGGATTCGACCTCGTGGCGAACCCGACCGGCGGCTCGCGCACGCTGCACGGACTGGGCAGCGCCATGTTTCTCGCCGCAAAGGAGATCGTGAACAAGGGGATGGATCTTGCGGCGGAGGAACTGGAAAGCGCGCAGGCCGACATCGAATTCTCGGCCGGGAATTACAGGATCAAAGGGACTGACAGGGAAATCGGGATCGTTTCCCTGTCCAAGAAATTTCCCGGCAAGCTCGATCTCGATTACAAGGAGCGCCCGAAGGTTCCTGCCACCTATCCGAACGGCTGCCATATCGCCGAAATCGAAATCGATCCCGAAACGGGCGAAACCGAAATCGTTTCCTACCTTGCCTGCGACGACGCCGGCAACATCATCAACCGGCAGATCGTCGAAGGGCAGATGCAGGGCGGCATCACGCAAGGCGCCGGCCACATCTTCGGCGAGCAGGCGGTGTACGACGCCGAGACCGGCCAACTCCTTACCGGCAGCTTCATGGACTACACCATGCCGCGCGCGGGCCTGGTGGGCGGGCTGAACGTGATCGAGCATCCGGTGCCCACCGCCACCAATCCGCTCGGCGCCAAGGGCGTCGGCGAAGCCGGCGTCACCGGATCGATGCCGTGCCTGATGAGTGCGGTGATGGACGCACTGCGCCGGGTAGGCGTGAAGCGATTCGACATGCCCGCCAACCAGCAGCGGGTCTGGGCCGCGATTCAGGCGGCAAAGAACGGCAGGCCGGAGGCGCTGGCCGTATCCGAATGAAACGGGTCTCTCTCTACAGCAGTTCGCGCCCGCAGGCAGGGAAAGAGGTTCGGATTCCGAAAAAAAGCGAACTCAAATCAAGATTTTCATGGAAAGAATCGCTGCGCAATCATCGCCTATCGCTGCTCGCAGCGGGCCCGGGCCTGATTGCACTCGCGCTTGTCCTGCTGCAGTGGGGCTATACCGCTACGCCGCAGAACCTCACGCAGGAAGAGATCGACGTCGCGGTCACGCGCGCGCTCGACACGGTGCCGCTGCCGTCGCCCGCGACCCGGGCCTACGAGGCGGTGCGCGGGTCTATCGTGCGGGTGCGGTCGTTCGTGGACGACCCCAAGACGGGCGAGGAGATCGTGGCGAGCACCGGCACTGGCGTCGTGATCCTCGACAAGGGCGTCATCCTGACCAACATCCACGTCGTGGCCGGCGCGAAGCGCATCAGCCTCACTTTCGCAGATGGCCTGGAGTCGGAAGCGGAGCTCACCGGCACGCGGCCCGAGGACGATCTCGCGGTCCTGCAGGCGAAGACCGTTCCGGACGATCTGCAGGCGGCCACGCTGCAATCGACGAGCGACCTCGCGCCGGGAGACCATGTCACCGCGGTCGGCTTTCCGTTCGGCATCGGTCCGTCGGTTTCCTCGGGCGTGGTTTCCGGGCTGAGGCGCGATTACCACTCGCCCGAAGGCAAGCGCCTCCTGACCAACCTGATCCAGTTCGATGCCGCGGTGAATCCCGGCAACTCGGGCGGGCCGCTGGTGAACGCGTCGGGCGAAGTGGTCGGCATCGTCACCGGCATCCTGAATCCTACCGATCAGCGCGTTTTCGTCGGCATCGGCTTTGCGGTCCCGATCGAGAATGCGGCGCTGGCCGTGGGCGTACCGCCGTTCTAGCCGGGGAGACAAGCGATGGAACGAATCCTCTATGAGGTGAAGAAGATCGTCGTCGGCCAGGACCATTTCCTGGAGCGCGTGCTGGTGGCGATGCTGGCGCAGGGGCACCTGCTGGTCGAAGGGGTGCCCGGCCTGGCCAAGACGCTGACCGTGAAAACGCTGGCGCGGACGATCCACGGCAGTTTCCGCCGGATCCAGTTCACGCCCGACCTGGTGCCGGCGGACCTGGTGGGGACGCGCATCTACAGCCAGAAGACGGGCGAGTTCTCGACCTCGCTCGGTCCGGTGTTCACCAACCTGCTGCTCGCGGATGAAATCAACCGCGCGCCGGCCAAGGTGCAGAGCGCGCTGCTGGAAGTCATGCAGGAGCGCCAGGTCACGATCGCCGGCGAGACCCACAGGGTGCCCGAGCCGTTCCTCGTCATGGCGACCCAGAATCCGATCGAGACCGAGGGCACCTATCCGCTGCCCGAAGCGCAGGTCGACCGGTTCATGATGAAGGTGCTGGTCGGCTACCCGAGCGAGGAGGAGGAATTTGTAATCGTAGAACGCGTCACCGGGGCAGAAAACGCCGTAGGCGCCGTGACCACCACCGAGCAGCTCGGCGCGCTGCAGCGCGAATGCCGCAACGTGTACGTGGATCCCTCGCTGATCAAGTACACGGTGAAGCTGGCCGCCGCGACGCGCGATCCGGCGCGGCACGGCCTGCCCGACCTGGCGAAGTTCCTGTCGTTCGGCGTCAGCCCGCGCGCGCCGATCAATCTCATCGAGGGCGCCCGCGCGCTCGCCTTCCTGCGCGGCCGCGGCTACGCCGTGCCGCAGGACGTGATCGACCTGGTCCCGGACGTGTTCCGCCACCGCCTGGTGCTGACCTACGAAGCGCTGGCCGAGGCGATCACGGCGGACGAGCTGATCCACCGCTTCCTGCGCAAGATTCCGGCGCCGGAAAAGCCGCTGGAGACGCATGTCAACGTCGCCGAATAATTCCGAGCGCATCCTGCGGCGCCTGGAGTGGACGGTGATCCGCCGTCTGGACGGGTTGCTGTACGGCGACTACCGGACGCTGTTCCGCGGCAGCGGCCTCGACCTGGCCGACCTGCGCGAGTATCAGTACCACGACGATGTGCGCTACATCGACTGGAACGTCACCGCGCGCCTGCAGACGCCCTATGTGCGCGAGTACCACGAGGACCGGGAGGTCACCGCCTGGTTCCTGCTCGACCTCAGCCCTTCGGTGGATTTCGGCTCGCAGACGAAGAAGCGCTCGGTTTCGACCGAGTTCATCACGCTGCTCGCGCGCCTGCTGACGCGCCAGGGCAACCGCGTCGGCGCGCTGTTCTATGGGGACCATGTAGACACCGTGATTCCCGCGCGCGGCGGCCGGCGCCACGTGCTGAGCCTGCTCCACAAGCTGCTCGCGCGCCCCGAAATGCCGCGCTCCGGGGCTACCGACCTGCGCGAATTCCTGCGCACCGCCTACCAGCTCATGCGGCGGCGCTCGATCGTGTTCATCGTTTCGGATTTCTTCAGCGCACCCGGCTGGGCCGAGCCGCTCGCGCATCTGGCGCAGCGCCACGAAGTCGTGGCGGTGCGGCTCTACGATCCGCTGGAGCGCGAGCTGCCCGACATGGGCATGCTCGTCATGCAGGATTCCGAGACCGGCGAGCAGTTGTTCGTCGACACGCATGACCGGACCTTCCGCAAGCGCTTCGCCTCGGTCGCCGAGCGGCGCGAGCGGGAACTGCGCACTGCGCTCGGCCGCGCCGGCGTGGATTGCCTCGAGCTCGCCACCGACGGCGACCTGGTCGACGCGATCCTGCGCTTCGCCGACTTGCGCAAGCGCCGCAGCCGCCTCGCAGGAGGCGGCTTGCCGCCCGGCGCGGGCGGCATGCCCCGTCACTTGGAGAGGGTGGCATGAGCTTCGCGTGGCCCGAGCTGCTCTGGCTGCTGCTCGTGCTGCCGCTGCTGGTCGCCGCGTATGTCTGGCTGCTGCGGCGAAAACGCAAATCCGCTCTCCGGTACGCGAACCTGAGCATGGTGAAGGAGGCGATGGGGCCGGGCGCGGCGATCCGGCGTCATGTGCCGCCGGCGCTCCTGCTCGTTGCCCTCGCCCTGCTGATCGTCGCGATGGCGCGGCCTGCGGCGACCATCACCCTGCCGACCCAGAAACAGACCATCGTTCTCGCGCTGGACGCTTCCGGCAGCATGCGCGCCAAGGACGTCCTGCCGAGCCGCATCGAGGCGGCGCAGGCGGCCGCGAAAGCATTTGTCGCCGACACGCCGAAGAAAACCCGCATCGGCGTGGTGACCTTCGCTGCGACCGCCGCGCTGGTGCAGCCGCCGACCGAGGACCGCGAGGCCATCAACGCGGCGATCGACCGGATGCAGCTGCAGCGCGCCACGGCGACGGGCAGCGGACTTATCGTGTCGCTCGCCACCATCTTTCCCGATGCCGGCTTCGACGTCAGTACCGCGCTTTTCGGGCGCGACGCACCGCGCAACGCGCCGATCGGCGATGCGAAGAAGGACGCGAGGAAGGCATTCAAGCCGGTGCCGCCCGGCTCCTACGACTCGGCCGTGATCATCCTGCTGACCGACGGCCAGCGCACCACCGGCCCCGACCCTGTCGAGATCGCGAAGCTGGCCGCCGACCGCGGCGTGCGCGTCTACACCGTGGGCTTCGGCACCACCTCCGGGGAAATCATCGGCTTCGAAGGCTGGTCGTTCCGCGTGCGTCTGGACGAAGAGACCTTGAAGACCATCGCCACCATGACCCAGGGCGAATACTTCCACGCCGGCTCCGCGGCCGACCTGAAGAAGGTCTACCAGACCCTCAATTCCAGGCTCAGCCTGGAAAAACGCGAAACCGAAGTGACCGCGATCTTCTCCGCGGTCGCCGCGCTGCTGGCGATGATATCGGGCCTCCTGTCGCTGCTCTGGTTCAACAGGATTCTCTAGAGCTTCGGCGCGCCTTGATTGGCGTAGGTCTTCTCGTGCACGCTCTGGCACTTCACGCAGCGCGCTGCGCCAGGAACCGCGCGCAGCCGCGCCAGCGCGATTTCCAGCCCGCACTCCTCGCACAGGCCGTAGCCGCCCGCATCGAGCCGCGCCTGTGCCGCCTCGAGCTCCCGCAATTCGTTCAGGTCGCGCGAAGTTTCCGCGTTGTCCAGGTCGGAGAGCAGGTCCGCGACCGCCTCGTCGGCGGTATCGACCACCGGGCCGGCGAGGGCGCCGTAGGATTCATCCCTCGAGCGCGCCACGTCCTCGCGGATCTCGGCGAGCAGCGCCTCGCGCCGCTCGGCGATCGTGCGCCGAAATATCTCGATTTGTTCTTTGCTCATCGCCATTGCAAGACCACCATAACGGAGCCTTTGCGGTTCCGCTTGATGTGGGTCAATCGGATCCTGTAAAAGCGAAATCCACCTCGGGTTTTCGGCCGCCGACGATGTCGGCGAGGATGCGGCCGGAGCCGCAGGCGTGGGTCCAGCCGAGCGTGCCGTGGCCGGTGTTCAGGTAGAGGTTCGGATACTTGGTGCGGCCGATGCAGGGGATATTGCTGGGGGTCGCGGGCCTCAGCCCGGCCCAATACTGCGCCTGGCCCGGATCTCCGGCATCGGGAAACAGTTCCATGGTGCGCTTGACGATCGCCTGGCAGCGCACCTGGTTGATTTCCGTGTTGTAGCCGTTCAGCTCCGCGGTGCCGGCGATGCGCAGGCGGTCGCCGAGACGGGCGAACACTAGCTTGTGCGCCTCGTCCGAGAGCGACACGGTCCAGGCGGCCGCGGGGTTCTTCACCGGCATCGTGACCGAGTACCCCTTGAGCGGATAGATCGGCAGATCGATGCCGAGCGGGCGCGCGAACAGCGGGCTGTAGCTGCCGAGCGCGAGCACGTAGGCGTCGCCGCGGAGGGTTTCGGGCTTGCCGTCCTTTCCCCGGATGCTGACGCCGGATATTTTCCGGTCCTCGACCGAAAAACTCCCGATGTCCGTCTCGAAATCAAAGCGAACCCCCCGCTGCGCGGACAGCTTCGCCAGTTCCACGGTGAACTTGTAGGCGTCGCCCGATTCGTCGCCGGGGACATACCGGCCGCCGTTGAGCAGGTGCTTCATGGAGGCCACGGCGGGCTCGATCGCGACGCATTCCTCCGGCGTCTTCCAGCCGGGCTCGAAGCCACGCTCCCCGGTGTAGAGAACGAGGATGCCGCGCGCCAAGTGGTCGTACTCGATGCCCGTCTCTGCGCGCAATTCCCGCAACAAGGCCCGGCTGTAACTGCCGAGGCGCGTCAGCTGGGCGGCGTTGGCCCGGAAGCGCGCCGCGGTGCAATTACGCAGGAACTGCAGCGCCCAACGCCACTGGGCCGGGTCGGCGCGCAGGCGGAAGAGCAAGGGCGCGTCTTCGCGCAGCATCCATTTCAGGGCCTGCAGCGGCACGCCGGGCTTCGCCCAGGGTGCGGCATGGTCAGCCGAGATCTGGCCGCCGTTGGCGAAGCTGGTCTCGAGGCCCGGGCCCTCGCGCCGGTCCAGCACCTGGACGTCATGGCCCGCCAGACGCAGGTACCAGGCGGCGGCGACACCGACGACGCCCGCGCCGAGAATGACGATTTTCAAGTTGCGTCGTCCGCGTCGGCGCGCTCGAAGGCATTTATCAATTCGTCTCGCATGAAAAGATTTTTATTCGGACGATTACAATTGAGAATGCCCGAGGATGACAAGCTCAGCGACACCGGCCAGTTTATCCAGAAAATGGATGGCCAGCTGCTCGGCTGGGAGCATCCGGCCGCGCGCCTGCGCGAGGCGCTCGACTACGATCATTTCCGCCTCTACGCTCAGCCCGTCATTGTTCTCGCGCCGCCGCAGGAAATCGCGATGGCGGAGGTGCTGGTGCGGCTGCGCGAGGAGGAAGCGCGGATGCTGCCGCCGGGCGATTTCCTGCCCGCTTTCGAGCACTACGGGATGATGGGCGAGCTCGACCGCTGGGTGGTGCGCGGCGCACTGCGCAAGCTCGGCGAGAACGGCAGGGTGAAGAAGCTGAGCGTCAACGTCTCGGGCCAGACCATCGAGGAACCCGGCTTCGCGCCGTTCGTCGCGATGCAGCTGCGCCTCGCAACGCTCGATCCGTCGTCACTGGTGATCGAGATCGACGAGAACGACGCCATCGACCGGCGGCAGGCCGCCGAGCGCTTCGCCGCCGAAATGAAGGGCATCGGCTGCGAGCTGCTGCTGGACGGCTTCGCGCGCCGCTCGGTGTCCTTCGAGCCGCTGAAGGCGCTGCTGGTGGACTACGTCAAGGTGGACGGCACGATCGTGCGCAACATCCTGCGCTCGGCCAGCGCCGCGACCAAGCTCAAGGCGATCGTGCGCGTCGGCGAGGTGACAGGAGTGGGCGTGATCGCCGAATGCGTAGAGGAAGAGGCGATCCTGGCGAACCTGAAACTGCTCAAGGTCGGCTACGCCCAGGGCTTCGGCGTGCACCAGCCAGTGCCGATCGACGAGCTGTTCAACGCTTAGATTTGCGTCAAGCCACCCATTCGCTCACCGGCGCGCGCGCCTCGTGCAGCGGCT
>Ga0154760_1140_pt5 | contig 16475 bp, 13 predicted proteins | sample Rifle2008BG16ft_FD_105768 | JGI IMG/M metagenome (GOLD analysis project Ga0154760, IMG submission 105768) | Betaproteobacteria bacterium RBG_16_66_20
CGATGTCGAGCGCGCTCCACTCCTCGTGCTTGGCGCAGACCGTCGCCGGGCCGTAGGTCTCGGTGAGCCCGTAGACGTGCGTGATGTCGAAGCCGAGCTGCTCCATGCCTTCGATCATCGCCGCGGGCGGCGCCGCAGCCGCCACCATGCCGCTCACCTTGTGCGTGATGCCCTGCTTCATTTCCTCGGGCGCGTTGATCAGCGTCGAATGCACGATCGGCGCGCCGCAGTAGTGCGTCACCTTGTGTTTCTTTACAAGTTCGAAGATCAATCCCGCCTCGACCTTCCTGAGGCATACATTGGTTCCGGCGTTCGCCGCCATCGTCCAGGCGAAGCACCAGCCGTTGCAGTGGAACATCGGCAGCGTCCACAGGTACACCGAGTGGTGCGGCATGCCCCAGGTGACGATGTTGCACACCGCGTTCAGGTAGGCGCCGCGGTGGTGGTAGACCACGCCCTTCGGATCCCCGGTCGTGCCCGAGGTGTAGTTGAGCGAGATCGCGTTCCATTCGTCCGCCGGCATCTGCCAGGCGAATTCCGGGTCGCCCTCCGCGAGCAGCGCCTCGTAGTCTTTCTCTCCAAGCCGCTCGCCGGCGCCCGGATACTCCGCGTCGTCGACGTCGATCACCTGCGGCTTCATCTTCAGCCTGGCCAGCGCCCCCTTCACCGTAGCCGAGAATTCGCGGTCCGTGATCAGCACCTTCGCGCCGCCATGCCCGAGCATGAACGCGATCGCCTCGGCATCGAGGCGCGTATTGAGCGAAAGCAGCACCCCGCCCGTCATCGGCACGCCAAAATGGCACTCGTACATCTCGGGCGTGTTGGCGAGCATCACCGCAACGGAATCACCGACACCGATGCCCCGCTTCACCAGCGCCGACGCGAGCCGCCGGCAGCGCGCATACGTCTCCTGCCAGGTGTAGCGCCGTGCGCCGTGAATGACGGAGGCGCGCTTCGGGTACACGTACGCCGCACGCTCGATGAACGACAGCGGCGTCAGCGGCGCATGGTTGGCCGCGTTCTTGTCGAGATCCGTCTCGAAGGGATTGGTGTTCGCGTTCATGGTGGCGAAAGTATAGCCCCGCGGGCGCCGCCCAATCGATCGAACGGGCTCATGACGCCCCGGGGTGCCTCATACAGTATCCTGACGCCTTGATTCCCGGGAGCGCGAATATGAGCAATATGCTACGCAGAAAAGTCGTGCTTGCCGCCGCTGCACTGGTCGCAGTACCGCTGTCGTCCTTTGCTCAGAAACAGCCCAAGGTCTGGCGCATCGGCTTCCTCACCAATGGCACCGTCACATCCAGCCAGGGGCAACTCGATGCGTTTGTGCGCGGCCTGCGCGAACTCGGGTACGCCGACGGCAAGAACTTCATCCTCGAGCCGCGCTATGCCGAGGGAAAGCTGGACCGGCTCCCGGCGCTCGTCGCCGAGCTGCTGGCGCAGAAGATCGACCTGTTGTTCGCGCCCTCGGGCATCGCGGCGCAGGCTGCCAAGAAGTCCGGTACGACGATACCGATCGTATTTGCGCTGGCACCCGATCCGGTGGGCCAGGGGTTCGGCCAGAGCCTGGCGCGTCCCGGCGGGAACATGACGGGCATGACCAGCACCCATACCGAGCTCTCGGCCAAGCGCATGGAATTGCTCAAGGAGGCTTTCCCCGCGATCAAGCGCATCGCCGTCCTGTATTTTTTGACCCAATCGCCAGCAGGCGTGGCGGAGCAGCTGGCGGAAACCGAGCGCGCGGCGAAAGTTCTCGGCGTCGCGCTCGTGACCGAGGAGTCTCCGAGCGTGGAGGATTTCGAGCGCGCGTTCGCAAGCATTCGAACACGGCGCCCCGACGCGCTCGTCGTCATCGAAAATCCGGTGTTCTTTACCAATAGGGTGCGCCTCACGGACTTGGCGGCGGAACTGCGAATACCGGCGATCTACAATGTCTCGGAATACGTCCATGCCGGCGGGCTGATGAGCTACGGCGCGAGTTATGCCGATTTGTGCAGGCGCGCGGCCACTTATGCGGTCAAGATCCTGAATGGCGCATTGCCGGGTGACTTGCCGATCGAGCGGCCGACCAAGTTCGAGTTGGTGATCAACCTGAAGACCGCCAAAGCCATCGGCCTCGCGATCCCTCGATCTGTACTGCTACGCGCCGATGATACGGTCAGATAGTGCGCCCCCATAAGGCGCGCGCGCCGGTCCCCGCCAGCGCGGGCGCCGCTTCAGCCGGTCAGGCGGCGCCACAGGCTGCCGCCCTGTTCCTTGGCTGTCTGGTCGATCGCGTCGAGGACCTTTTCGTGCGCTTTCGCTTCCTCGGCGCTCGCGCGCAGGACGGTGAGCTTCTTGGCGTCGATGCGGGCGGCGGCGACGGCGGCCTCGCTGGGCGCGTCGAGCTCCATGACGAGGCTTTCCTGGCCGCGCGTCAGCGCGAGGTAGACCTCGGCGAGCAGCCGGGCATCGAGCAGCGCGCCGTGCAACGTGCGGTGCGCATTGTTCACCGCGTAGCGTTCGCACAAGGCATCCAGCGAATTGCGCTTCCCGGGATGCAGCTCGCGCGCCATGGCGAGGGTGTCGATGATTTTCGAGGAATATTCCGACAGCTTCCTGAAACCCGCCAGGGCGAGTTCCTGGTCGAGAAACTCGACGTCGAAATCGGCGTTATGGATGATCAGTTCGGCGCCCTGGAGGTAGTCCACGAATTGCTTCGCGATGTCGCCGAACTTCGGCTTGTCGGACAGGAACTCGCGCGTCAGGCCATGGACCCTGGATGCGCCTTCGTCGACGTCGCGCTGCGGGTCGACGTAGGTATGGAAGCTGCGATCGGTGACGTTGCGGCTGAGCAATTCGATGCAGCCGATCTCGATCACCCGGTCGCCGAGCCTGGCATTGAGGCCCGTCGTTTCAGTGTCGAGCACGATCTGCCTGGACGCCACTAGACGGAACTCCGCGGGTGCGCGCCAGGGATGCCGCGGTTTGCAAGCATATCGGCGCGCTCGTTCTCCGGATGCCCCGCGTGCCCCTTCACCCAGTGCCACTCGACGTGATGGCCGCGCGCAATCTCATCCAGCTTGCGCCACAGATCCTCGTTCTTGACCGGTTTCCTGTCCGCGGTCCGCCAGCCGCGCCGCTTCCAATTGTGGATCCACTCCGAGATGCCCTTCTGCACGTACTGCGAGTCGGTGTAGACGCGCACCTTCGAGCGATGCTTGAGCGACGCGAGCCCTTCGATCACCGCGGTGAGTTCCATGCGGTTGTTGGTGGTCTGCGCCGCGCCGCCGCACAGTTCCTTCTCGTGTCCGCGGGTGCGCAGCAGCACGCCCCAGCCGCCCGGCCCCGGATTGCCCTTGCACGCGCCGTCGGCGTAGATCTCTACCGCCCCGTCAACCATCGCTGCCGCGCTGCTGCGTATTGCGCGTCGGATGGCCGTTGCGCTGGGGGATCGCGGCGAGCGCGCGCCGGCGCGCGCGTTCCATGCGCCACGCGGGCGCGATCAGGCGCATGCCGTGCACGCGCTTCACCGCGCGCACCACGTACGCGCCGCCCATGATCGGCCACCAGCGCGCGCCCGCTTTGTCCATGAACAGGAAACGCGACAGCCACGCCGGATTCGCGAACGGCGGCGCATAGCAGCCGAAGCGGCCGCCGTTCAGCTCGAAGCCGAGCAGGTGCAGCCAGTCCTTGAGGCGCAGCAGGCCGATGAAACGCTCGTCCCAGGGCGCACCGGCGCTGCGGCTGGCGAACATCTGCCGCAGGCGCCACAGCGAAAGCGGGTTGAAGCCCGAAATGACGAGCTGGCCTTCGGGCATCAGCACGCGCTCGGCCTCGCGCAGCACCAGGTGCGGATCGGCGGTCGATTCGAGCGCATGAGGCAGCACCACCAGGTCGACGCTCTGGCTCGCGAGCGGCAGCTGCATCGGGTCCGCGGCAAGCGAGGCGCCGTGCTCGAGCGCCAGCGTGAAGCGGAACGGAATCCGGTTGGCGCGCAGGAAGTCAAGCTGGTGCAGCCCCATCTGGACGGCGCGATAGCCGAACACATCCTCGGTGGCGCGGTCGAACTGGCTGAGCTCCCATTCGAGGACGTATCGGCCCTGGGGGGTGGCAAACCACTCCGAGAGCGCGGGGCGCGCCCCGTTATACTGGTGCGCACCGCTCGATACGAAGGATTGCCGATCCATGCTCGAAATCGTTCCGCTACCCGCTTTTCAGGACAACTACATCTGGACGCTGCGCTTGGGCAAGCACGCCGCGGTGATCGATCCGGGCGAGGCGCGCCCGGTCAAGGATTACCTCGCGCGCGAGGGACTGACGCTCGCCGCGATCCTCGCTACGCACCACCATCCCGATCACGTCGGCGGGATCCTCGAGCTGGTCGAAACAAGGAAAGTTCCCGTGTTCGGTCCAAAAGGCGAGCCGATACCGGCGCTGACGCATCCGGTGGGCCAGGACGACCGGGTCGAGATCCCCGAACTCGCCGCGGCGTTCTCGGTGCTCGACATTCCCGGTCATACGCGCGCGCATGTTGCGTATTATGGCTTAGGTTCGCTGTTCTGCGGCGACACGCTGTTCGCCTGCGGCTGCGGCCGCGTGTTCGAAGGCACCGCCGCGCAGATGCTGTCGTCGCTGTCGAAGCTGGCGGCGCTTCCGGACGAAACCAGGGTCTATTGCGGGCATGAATACACGCTCGCCAACATCAAATTCGCGCGCGCCGTGGACCCGGACAACGCCGTGCTTGCCGCGCGCGAGGAGCGCGCCAAGCGGCTGCGCGAAGCCGGCCGCCCCACGCTGCCCTCGACGCTGGGCGAAGAGCGCGCCACCAACCCTTTCCTGCGCTGCGCCGAACCGGTGGTGGTCGAATCGGCAAACAAGTATCTCGGCACGCGCATTGGCGACCCGGTGAGCGTGTTCGCGGCGATCAGGGAATGGAAAAATAGGTTCTAATGCCGGCTGTGCAAAAAGCGGCCTATGGGTTTTCGCTGTGCGCTGCGGCACGTGCATTGACGGCGCTCGCGCCGTTTTTGCTCGCGGCCTGCGCCGCCCAACCCACTTCCTCCGACCCCGCAACCGGCGCGGCATCCGCGCCGCCCGCCCGGATCCAGGTCGAATCCCCGGTGCTCGGGTTCCGCGGCGTTGCTCCTGATCCACGCATCGCACTGTCGCGGCCGCTGGACGCAAACCGCCTGCCTCCCTTCGAGGGCCTGCGCGAGGAACTGAGAGAACCCCGGGGACTGGCGCGCGTCGATCGCACGGTGCGGCAGGACGACGTCTGGCAGCGCATCCGCGACGGTTTCTCGATGCCGGATCTCGCCGGCCCGCTGGTGGCGGAAAAGACCGCGTGGTACGTGGCGCGGCCCGACTATCTCAAGCGCGTGTTCGAGCGCAGCCGCAGGTACCTGTTTCACATCGTCGAAGAAATCGAGAAGCGGGGCCTGCCCACGGAGCTCGCGCTGCTGCCGATGGTCGAGAGCTCGTTCAATCCGATGGCCTATTCGCGGGCGCACGCCTCGGGCTTGTGGCAGTTCATCCCCGGCACCGGCAAGCGCTACGAGCTGGCGCAGAACTGGTGGTACGACGGCAGGCGCGATATCGTCGCCTCGACTTCCGCTGCCCTGGATTACCTGAAGGATGTCTACGAGATGCACGGCGACTGGCATCTCGCGCTCGCCTCCTACAACTGGGGGGAAAACGCGGTGGCGCGCGCGCTGGAGAAAAACCGCGCCGCCAATCTGCCGCTGGACTATTCGAGCCTGACCATGCCGCTGGAAACGCGCCACTACGTGCCCAAGCTGCAGGCGCTGAAGAACATCATCTCGAATCCCGCGCTGTTCGGCATCGACCTGGAACCGATCCCGAATCAGCTCTACTTCACCACCATCACCAAGACGCGCGATATCGACGTGCGCCTCGCCGCCCAGCTGGCCGAGATGCCGGTGGAGGAATTCATCGCGCTCAACCCCGGCTTCAGCCGGCCGATGATCCGCGCCGCGCTCACGCCGCGCATCGTGCTGCCCGCCGACCGGGTCGAAGTGTTCCACGAGAACCTGACCCGGTACGACGACAAATCGCTGGTCTCATGGCAGGCCTACCAGCCGAAGAAGGGCGATACCCTCGAGGCGATCGCCAAGAAGTTCGGCGTCGCGCTCGTGCAGTTGAAGGAAGTGAACGGCATCGGCCCGCGCGTGCGTGCGGTGCCCGCCGTGATGGTGGTGCCCACGGGCTCCTCCCTGGACGGCGCGCGCGACCTGGGCCGGCTGCCGATCATGTACGCGCCCCCGATCCCGCTTTCCGGGCCGCGCACGCTCACGCACACGGTGAAGGCGGGCGAGACGCTGCCCGGAATCGCCAGCCGCTACCGCGTCAGCGTCGGCGATCTGCGCCGCTGGAACAAGATCGGGCGCCTGAGCGCGGGGCAGAAACTCACCATCCAGACCAAGGCCGGCCCGGTGAAAAAGAAGCCTGCAAGCAAGCAGGCCAAAGGAAAACCGCGACAGGCGTCTCCAGGCCGTCTTATCAAGAAATCAAGTGATTAGGTTCCTCTCCTAAAGTAATTACTGTAATTTTGCTGCGACGCGGTAACCGCGAAGTCCGGGGTTGCCTAGAATTAACCGATGGGCCGCTCATTGCGCAGGGGTGTTCTTTTCACTCTTCTTTTTGCGGGCGTCGCGGCGCCGGCGGCGGCGGATCCGGTCCTCATGTTCCTGCTGGGTGTGGCGCGGCAGATGGTCGAATCGCACGTCGCAAGGTCCCGCGCCGCCCCGACCCCCGAGTTGGTACCCGAAACGTCGCGCGCCTACCCGGGAACCTCGGTCGAACCCGAGCACCTGAGGCGCCTGATCGACGACAGCTTCCTTTACCTGAGCGACGGCCAGCGGCGCGAAATCTTCGATTCGCTGCACCGCGCGCTGTCTGACCCGAAAAACGCCGCGGTGCGCGGCGCGATGATCGAGTATTTCGCCACCAAGGCACTGACCGTGCGCGCGGCCCAGATCCGGCTCTCGCAGATGAGCTGGCGCGAGAAGGAACTGCTGGCGGGTGAGTTCAAGAAGGAGATCGGGTCCCTGTCCGCCGAGGATCAGACCGAGCTCGGCGAACTTCTGCGCAGCGGCCTGCTGCCGGTGCCGAACGACCTCAATCAGCTGCTGCTGGCCGCCTTCGACGCGCGGTAAAGGACGCAGCTGACGCTGCGGCTGCCGCCGAGCTGCACCGCCTCCGGGTAGGCCGCGCGGCATTCCGGCATCGCCTTCGGGCAACGCGGGTGGAAATGGCAGCCGGCCGGAGGATTTGCCGGCGATGGCAGCTCTCCGGCGAGCCGGATGATGCTGCGCCTGCCGTCGACCGCAGGCACCGCCGAGAGCAGCGCCTCGGTGTAGGGATGCTGCGGGCTGCCGAGCACCTCCTCGACCGTGCCGCGCTCGACGATCCTGCCCAGGTACATTACCGCGACCTCGTGCGCCAGGTACTCGACGATCGAAATGTTGTGGGTGATGAACAGGTAGGCGAGGCCGAGCCGGTCCTGCAGCGATTTGAGCAAATTGAGGATCTGCGCCTGCACCGAGACATCGAGCGCGCTGGTCGGCTCGTCGCACACGATCAGCTTCGGCTCGACCGCGAGCGCGCGCGCGATCGCGATGCGCTGGCGCTGCCCGCCGGAGAATTCGTGCGGATAGCGCGACAGCGCCTCCAGCGGCAGCCCGACCTGCTCGAGCAGCTCCGCCATGCGGTACATCCGGTCCTTCGCATCGCGGCCGATGCCCAGACTGATCATGCCCTCCGCAAGGACGTCGGCGATCCGCATGCGCGGATCGAGCGAGGCGTAGGGGTCCTGGAAGATGATCTGCATGGCGCCGCGGCCTTCACGCAGTTGCCTGCGCGTAAGCGCCGCCAGATCGCGGCCGGCGAAGGCGACCCTCCCGGCGGTCGCGGGAATCAAGCGCAGCAGCGCCTTGCCGGCCGTGGTCTTGCCGCAGCCGGACTCGCCGACCAGCGCCAGCGTGCGGCCCGGGCGGATCGCGAGCGACACGCCGTCGACCGCCTTGACCTGGCCGACGGTGCGCTTGAAAAGGCCCTTGCGGATCGGGAAATGAACCCCGAGGTTCTCGAGCTCCGCGAGCACCGGCGCGCTGTTGAGCGCGAGCAACCTGCCCTGCTCCTGCGCGGCGGCCGGGGCGCCCTGCGGCGCCGGCGCGAGACCCTGCTCGCGCAGGTGGCAGCGCACCAGCCGCTGTGCGGCCCGATCGCCCGGGATCGCGATCAGCTCCGGCGCCTCCCGGCGGCAGCGCAGGTAGGCGAAATCGCAGCGCTCCACGAAGCGGCAACCGTCGAAGGTCCCCGTCAGCGGAGGCACCTGGCCGGCGATCACCGACAGTTCGGCGCCGCGTTTCTCCGGCGAAGGCAGTGCCTGGAACAGCTTCTGCGCATACGGATGCTGGGGCGCGCCGAAGAACGCGTCGCGGCCGGCGACCTCGACGATCTCGCCGGCGTACATGACCGCCACCCGCTGCGCCATCCGGGCCACGATGCCCATGTCGTGCGTGATCAGCAGGATCGCCATCGCGCGCTCTGCCTGGAGCTTCGCCAGCAGGTCGAGGATCTGCGCCTGGATGGTCACGTCCAGCGCCGTCGTCGGCTCGTCCGCGATCAGCACCTCGGGCTCGGCCGCGAGCGCAGCGGCGATCATCACGCGCTGCTTCAATCCGCCGGAGAGCTGGAACGGATACTCCTCGCAGCGCCTGACGGCATCCGGGATGCCCACGGCATCGAGCAGCTCGAGCGTGCGCTTGCGCACGGCGTCGCCGGCGAGCGCGGTATGGCGTTCGATCACTTCCGCGATCTGGCGTCCGACCGTGAGCACCGGGTTGAGCGCGGTGGCAGGCTCCTGGAAGATCATCGCCACGCGCCGGCCGCGCACCGCGCGCATCGCCGCCTCGGGCAGGGCCATCAGGTCGTTGCCATCGAGCAGCACGCGGCCGCCGGCAATCCGCCCGGTCTCCGGCAGCAGCCGCATGATGGAGAGCGCGGCCATCGATTTGCCGCTGCCGGATTCTCCCACCAGCGCGAAGCATTCGCCCTTGCGCAGCTCGATGTCGACGCCGTCGACCGCCCGCAATTCGCCTCGCGCGGTGTCGAGATGCGTCTTCAGGTCCGTCACTTCGAGAACGGACCCGCTCACATGCGCACCCGGGGATCGAAGCCGTCGCGCACCGCGTCGGCGAACAGGTTGGCGGCGAGGACCAGCGCGAACATGAACGTGAACGCGGTCGCGAGCGCCCACCAGACCACCGGTTCGCGCGACATCTCCAGGCGCGCCGCGTTGATCATGGTGCCGAAGCTGTTGGTCGAGGGATCCACCCCGACGCCGACGTAGGACAGCACCGCCTCGGCCAGTACCAGGCCCGAAAAATCCATCACCATGGCGATGATCACGATATGCGACACATTGGGCAGGATGTGGCGCGCGAGGATGCGCGTATCCCGCACGCCGAAGGCGTGCGCTGCCTGGATGTATTCCAGCTGCGAGAGTTTGAGCGTCTCGCCGCGCAGCAGGCGCGCCAGGCCGGTCCAGCTGGTCAGGCCGAGGATTACGCACAGGAACAGCAGCCGCAGGTCGGCGCGCTGCACCGCGGTCGGGAACGTCTCGGGGTGCAGATCGATGTAGACCTGCATCATCAGCACTGCGGCGGCGATCAGCAGCACCCCCGGGATGGAATTGAGCGTGGTGTAGATGTACTGGATGACGTCGTCGATCCAGCCCTTGAAGTACCCGGCCATGGTGCCGAGCGCGATGCCCACCGGCAGAAGTACCAGCGTCGTCACGGTGCCGATGACCAGGCTCGTGCGCACCGATTTGAGCGCGAGGTAGAAAACGTCCTGGCCGACCTTGTCGGTGCCGAGCACGTGGTAGACCGAGGACAGCGCGACCGCGGGGCCGGCGAGCAGCAGCAGCGCGCCAAGCGATATGCCGGCCGCTTGCCACGGGATGTCGGGTCGCTTTTTCTTCAGGATTTTCGTGCCGAGCAAGACGACGAAAGACAACAGAACCGACACCGCAAGCCCACCCAGCGCCCTTTGCGCCACGTCTGCCGCCCAATCCGCTTCGTCGTGCAGCTGCGCGCCGCCGAAGCGCAGGCGCGGAAAATCCCGCAGCTGGCGCCCGTCGGGCTGCTCGATCAGTTCCTTGGCATAGGAGCGCGTGGCGAGGGGCGCCGAATAGGTTTTCTCGCCGCGGCCCCGCAACTGGGCGAGCCCGAGGTCCAGCACCGAAAGAACCTCGGATGCATAGGCGCTGGGCGCGTCGGCTTTCTGCGCCAGCGCCGGCCTGAAATGCAGCGAGTCCAGCAGCCCGAGCGCAACGTAGGCGCCGAGCACGACCAGGGATGCCATTGCCGCCGGACTCCGGAACACGCGCCCCCAGGGGCCCGCGAGGTGGGCGTGGCGCCGGCAATAGATGGCGTAGCCCGCTGCCGCCGCAACCAGCAGCCAGACCAGCACATCGGTGACCAGGACGACGGGCACGTCAGTTCGCCATTCGCGCTATTCCAGCCTGATCCGCGGATCCACGAGCGTGTAGGAAATATCGGTGAGGATCAGTCCTGCGATATACAGAACCGAGCCGATGAACACCATCGAGCGCACCACCGCGAAGTCCTGCGCCTGGATGGCGTCGATGGTATAGCTGCCCAGGCCGGGAATGCCGAAAAACGATTCCGAGAGCAGGCTGCCGAGGAACAGCAGCGGGATCACCACTACCACGCCGGTCAGGATCGGAATCAGCGCGTTTTTCAGGACATGGCGAAACAGCACCACGCTCTCGGCCAGCCCTTTCGCGCGCGCCGTGCGCACGTAGTCCTTGCCCATTTCCTCGAGGAACAGCGTGCGGTACCAGCGGCTGCTCGCGCCGATGCCGCTGATCACGCCGATCAGCACCGGCAGGGCCAGGAACTTCGCCGCGTCCAGGCCTCCCGCGTAGCCCGAGATCGGCACCAGGTGCCAGACCTTGGATGCGACGTACTGCCCGCCGATGATGTAGAACAGCGTGGAAATAGACATCATCGCGACGCACAGCACCACGCCCCAGAAATCGAGGTAAGTGGCGCGGAAGAACGCCATCAACAGGGCGAAGGAGATGCAAACCGCGAGCCCCACCAGAAAGACGGGCAGCGCCAGCGCGAGGCTCGGCCACATCCGGGCCTTGATTTCCGCCGCGATGTCGCGTTTGTCCTCCGAGTAGCCGAAATCGAACACGAACAGGCGCACCGATTTCTGGAAGAAGATCGTGCGCGTGGCCTTGCCGGTGCCCTGCGCCGCGGCGTTCCACACCAGCGGCAGGTCGTAGCCGCGCTCGGCCTTCCACTTCTCGACCGCCTCGGGCGTGACCCGTCGCGCGCCCAGCTGCATGCGCGCCATGTCGTCCGGCGTGTTGACGACAAAGAACAGCGCAAAGGTGATCAGGTTCACCCCGATCAGGATCGGAACCGCATACAGCACCCGGCGGACGACGTAAGCGAACATCTACGGGGCCGGCCTTGCCGACATGCGCTCCCGGCGGCGGTAGCCGAGAAACGCGGGCACTGCTGAAAGGACCAGAACGAGCAACAGCAACAGCGTCGGCCAGATGACCGGCTGGTTCCACTCGCGCCTCGCTGCATCGCGCCCGGCCGGGGCCACTCTGAGGTACTTGAGCCCGTTGCCCGATATCTCGTTCACCTTGGCGTTGCCGAGCCAGCTGTGGAACAGGGCGAAGTTCTTGGGGTGAAAGCCGCCGATCCAGGGCGCATCGTGGCGGAAGATCTCGATCATGCGGTCGATCACCTGCTGCCGTTCGCGGGAATTCGGCATGTTGCGCATGCGCTCGAACAGGGCGTCGAATTCCGGATTCAGGTAGTTGGAGGCGTTCTCCCCCTGGTTCTTGGCGCGGCTCTGCGGACCGTGCAGCAGGAACATGAAGTTCTCGGGATCCGGATAGTCGGCGCTCCAGCCGACGATGAACAGTTGCGTGCTGCCCTTGCGCAGCTTTTCCTGGAACCGGTTCCAGTCGGTCTGCCGCGGCTCGAACTGCACCGACAGCTTGGCAAACTGCTTGCGCCACCAGTCGATCACCGCCTTGTCGCCGGGGCCGCGGCTGGTCGTGTCCAGGTACAGCACCAGCGGTTGCCCGGTGCCGGCGTCGCGCCCCTCCGGATAGCCGGCCTCGGCGAGCAGTTTCCTTGCCGCCTCGAGCGGCCGGCGACGGGCTTTTCCGTCCTTCCATTCATGTGTCACCGGATTGATCGCCTCGGCGCCCTCGCGGAAGCCGAAGATCCCGGGCGCGAGGGGGCTGTACGACGGCACTCCGCGCCCGTTGGCGAAGATCGACAGGTACTCCTCCCAATCCACCGCGATCGCCAGCGCCTGCCGCAGCTTGCGGGCGCGCTCGGCCGCAGCGCCCCCCATCGATCCGCCCACCACCGGATCGAGCCAGTTCGCCCCGAGGTAGTAGATGGTCGGCGCGATCGTCGTATCCAGGCGTATGCCCCTGGTTTCCATTTCCGGCGTCAGCGCCGCGTCGCCTTCGAGCGAGATGCGCACCGCCTGATCGAAGTTGTCCGAGCTGATGCCGGAAAGGTCGTAATAGCCCTGCAGGAACTTGTTCCACAGCGGGATCGCCTCCTTCTCCCGCGTGTAGACCGCCTTGTCGACGAAGGGCATCGTCTTCCCGGCATCGGCGAGCAGCCCGCGCGCGGCATCGCCCGCCTCGCCTGCCGACGGATACGCTTCGCCGCGGAAGTTGGGATTGCGCTCGAGCACCATGCGCGCGTTGGGATCGTTCTGCGACAGCATGAAAGGGCCGGTTCCGACCGGCCACCAGTCGAGGGTGAAGTTCTTCTCCGCCATGCCCGGCTGGTGGAAGAATTTCTCCGCTTCCCAGGGCATGGGCGCAAAAAACGGCATCGCCAGCCAGTAGGCGAACTGCGGGTAACGTCCTTTCAGCATGACGCGGTAGGTGTGCGCGTCGACCCGCGTGACGCCCTCGAGCGCATGCTCGCGCAAATCGAGCCACTGCCCGGGCCTGACCGCGTCCTTCAGCCGTTCGGCATATTCCTTCAGCCCGACGATGTACTCGGACATCAGGCCGAAGATCGGCGTGTGCAGCTGCGGATGCGCCAGGCGCTTGATCTGGTAGACGTAATCGTCGGCGGTCAGTTCCCTCGTCCCCAGGGGAAGGTCATAGGGGCTATTGAGCCTTTCGATCGCCTTTTCTCGAAGATTCTGATTTTCAGAAACAAAGGCCGGGTGGGGCTGATAGCGGATCCCGGGCTTGATGCGGATCTCGTAGATGCTGTAGGTCGAGCCGCCTTTCTCGACCAGCCTGGGGCGGGGAACTTCGGCGGCGGTGAGCGGGATCAGCTCGTAGGGACGCTTCAGGTAGTGGTACTGCAGCGGCGGCTCATAGACCTGGCGCGTGAAAATGGCTTCGTCGCTGGTGTAGGACTGCGCAGGATCGAGGTGCTTGGGCCGGTCGGCGAATACCGAATACAGGATATTCCCGCCCCTGTCTGCAGCCGGATACGGGTTGTTCCACACTTCCCCGCAGCCCGCCAGCAAAACGAGCAATAACGGCAGCACGCGCATGGCGGAAAGTATAATGCCCGGATGGGATTCCTCTCGGCAAAAAAAATTCTCGTCACCGGGCTGCTCAGCAACCGGTCCATCGCCTACGGCATCGCGAAGGCCGCGCGCCGCGAAGGCGCCGAACTTGCCTTCACCTACGCCGGCGATCGGTTCAAGGATCGCGTCACCGGCCTGGCGCGCGATTTCGACTCCGACCTCGTCTATCCCTGCGACGTGGCGAGCGACGCCGAGATCAGCGCGCTGTTCGAGTCGCTGCGTTCACGCTGGAACGGCCTGGACGGACTGGTGCATGCGATCGGCTTCGCGCCGCGCGAGGCGATCGCGGGGGAACTCCTCGACGGGCTCTCGCGCGAGGCGTTTCGCATGGCGCACGACATCTCGGCCTACAGCTTTCCGGCCCTCGCCAAGGCCGCCTTGCCGATGATGGAGGGCCGCGCCGGCGCCATGCTCACCCTTACCTATCTCGGCGCGGAACGCCAGATCCCGCACTACAACACCATGGGGCTGGCCAAGGCGAGCCTCGAGGCAAGCGTGCGCTACCTTGCCGCGAACCTCGGTCCCAAGGGCATCCGGGTCAACGCGATTTCTGCCGGGCCGATCAAGACGCTCGCCGCCGCCGGCATCGCCGGATTCAGCAAGATCTTCAAGCACGTGGAAACCTTCTCGCCTCTGCGGCGCAACGTCAACATCGACGATGTCGGCAACGCGGCGGCGTTCCTGCTTTCCGACCTCGCAGCGGGCATCACCGCGGAGATCCTCCACGTGGACGGCGGTTTCAATGTCGTGTCCGTAACCATCGCCGAAGAGCCAGGCGCGGCCTGAGGGCTATTTCTTCTCCAGATTCGCGCGGTTGATCTCGACCTTCGCGCGCGCCCGCAGGCTGGCGACGTAGGCGTCGAGCTGTTCGGCGCCCGCCTGGCGGTCGACCAGGGCGAGTTCCTCGGCGTTCTGCGGCCCGGCCTTGAATTCGCCCGCAATCACTTTCGAGATGCGGTAGAGCGCGTAGCCCTGGTCGCCGCGCTCGACGCCGGCATGGGCGGGCAGCGTCGAGACATCCGCGATCATGATCTGGCGCAGCGCCGCGGGCGCAAGCCCCTGCGCGTCGCGCCTCGATACCGATTTCGCCGCGGCCCAACGCAGCCCGGCATCACCGCCTTTGGCGAGCAGCGCGAGCTTCTCGGCGCCCTCCTTCTGCGCCAGCATGGCCGCCTCGCGGCGCGCGAGCCGGCGTTCGACCTCGGCCCTGACCTCTTCGAACGGGCGCTGCGCTTCCGGCTGGTGCTCGGCGACGCGCGCCGCCACCAGCACGCCCGGCGCGACCTCGACCGCATCGGTGTTGCGCCGCTGCTGGATCGCGTCCGGCGAAAAAACCGCGGCGAGCAGCTTGGGGTGCGCAAGCAGGCCCTGCTCGGGCGAGGGCTGGCGCGCGAACCAGCCGGTGGTCGCGATCTTGAGCTGGTAGCGCTCGGCGGCGGGTTTCAGGCTGTCGGACTGCTCGTAGACGAGGTTGTTGAACGGGTCGGCGAGTTCGGCGAATTTCTTCGCCCCCTTCTGCTGCACGATTTCGGCGGCCAGGTCCTTCTTCAGTTCATCGAAGGACGCGGTCTTGCCGGCCTGGATCGCGGTGAGCCGGATGACGTGGAAGCCGAATTCGGACTGCACGACGTCGCCGAGTTCGCCGTTCCCGAGCTTGAAGATCGCGTCTTCGAGGCCCTTGCTGGCGAGGGCGCCTTTGGCGTTCATCCCCAGGTCGCCCCCGCTTTCCGCGGAACCCGGGTCCTGCGAATACTTCTTCGCCAGCTCCGCGAAGCGCTGCGGCGCCTGGCGCGCCTCGGCGAGGACCTTTTCCGCCTCCGCCTTCGTTTTCACGAGGATGTGGCTCGCGCGCCGCAGCTCGGCGCTGCCGAGCTGGCTTGCGCGCGCATCGTAGGCGGCCTTCAGCTCGGCGTCCGTCGCCGCCTCTTGCTTCGCCAGGTCCTCGGCCGACAGCACCAGGTACTCCGCGCGCACGCGCTCGGGGATCTTGAACTCGGCGAGGTTGGCCTCGAAATAGGCTCGGACCTTGGCTTGGTCCAGCTTCACCCGGGCGAGGAATGGCTCGGCGGATAGGAAGGCTTCGGCGACTTCGCGCTTCTCGGCCTGCAGCGCGATCAGCCGCTCGGCCACCGCGCGCGGCTGGAACGCGGTCGCGCTGATCGCCCCGGCAAGCCGCGCCGCCGGGATCTCGAGCCTGAGTTGCGCCACGTTGCCTTCATCCGACATGCCGCGCGAGCGCAGGTAGCCCATGTAGCGCTCGCTCGAAAATTTGCCGCCTTCCTGGAACTCCGGCGCCGCCAGGATGCCGGCGACCACGTCGTCCCTGGAGAGCGCCAGGCGCCCGTTCGCGACCTCCACCATGATCAGGCGCTGGGAAACCAGCGACTCCAGGATCGCAAGCCGCATCTCCGGGGTGTCGAGCGCCGCAACGTCGGCGCCGCGCCCGAGCACTTCGCGCAACCGGTCCTGCTGCCGGCGCATTTCGTCGGCGAACTCGCGCTGCAAGATCGGCGTGCCGTCGACGCTCGCCACGTCGCCCGCGCTGCCGATCGAACGGGTGTAGGACTCCAGCCCGAAGAACGCGAACGGCACGATCGTCAGCGCGAGGATGACCTGCAGGTATCTCTTGTGCTTGGTTACGAAATCAAACATGGAGTTGGCAAAGGCGCCCCGTCAGGGCCTATTTCTTTGGGGTCTGGCGGAGCGGACGTCCGCCACAATACCTTATAGGTTGTTGAAATTAACTAGGTTCTTACCTACCAAGCCCGGCTACCCACGTTCTTACCCACGTAGTAGCGTCCACTGAGCGCAGGCGCGAATCCTACCACCGCTACAGG
>Ga0154760_1008_pt1 | contig 16358 bp, 15 predicted proteins | sample Rifle2008BG16ft_FD_105768 | JGI IMG/M metagenome (GOLD analysis project Ga0154760, IMG submission 105768) | Betaproteobacteria bacterium RBG_16_66_20
CCGCAGGGGATCGAGAGCCCGGGCAGGCCGGCGAGCGGCGCCGGGATGGTGAAAATGTCGTTCAGGTACATCTGCACCGGATCGTCGGACTTGGCGCCCAGCGCAAACGCGGTCGAGGGCGCGGTCGGGCCGACGATCAGGTCGCAGCGCGCGAACGCCGCAGCGAAGTCTTGCGCGATCAGGCGGCGCACTTTCTGCGCCTGCAGATAGTAGGCGTCATAGTAGCCGTGCGACAGCACGTAGGTGCCGATCAGGATGCGCCGTTTCACCTCGGTACCGAAACCCTCGGCGCGCGTGCGCCGGTACATGTCGCCGAGATCCGAATAGCCGCTGGCGCGATGGCCATAGCGCACGCCGTCGAAGCGCGACAGGTTGGATGACGCCTCGGCCGGCGCGATCACGTAATAGACCGGCACTGCCAGGCCGGTGTTGGGCAGCGTGATCTCCGCCGTTTTCGCGCCCTGCGACTCGAACCAGCGCACCGCTTCGCGCACGCACGCCAGCACTTCGGCGTCGACGCCTTCGGCGAAATATTCCTTCGGCAGGCCGATGCGCAGGCCCGCGAGATCCAGATTCAGCTCGCGTCCGTAGTCCTCCGGGGAGCGCTCCAGGCTGGTCGAGTCGCGGGCGTCGAACCCGGCCATGGCATTCATGAGCAGCGCGAGGTCCGCCGCGCTCTTGCCGATCGGCCCGCCCTGGTCGAGCGACGAGGCGAAGGCGATCATGCCGTAGCGCGACACCAGGCCGTAAGTGGGCTTCAGGCCCGAAACGCCGGTGAGCGCCGCCGGCTGGCGGATCGAGCCGCCCGTGTCGGTACCCGTGGCCGCCGGAGCCATGCGCGCCGCGACCGCGGCGGCCGACCCCCCCGAGGAGCCGCCGGGCACCCGCGCCGCGTCCCAGGGGTTGCGCACCGGACCGAAGTGCGAGGTCTCGTTGGACGAACCCATCGCGAATTCGTCCATGTTGGTCTTGCCAAGGAGCACCGCGCCGGCGGCGTTGAAGCGCTCGATCACGTGAGCGTCGTAGGGGCTGGCAAAGTCCGCGAGCATGCGCGAGCCGCAGGTCGTCCGCATGCCCTTGGTGCAGAAGATGTCCTTGTGCGCGACCGGAATGCCGGTCAGGGGGCCGGCATCGCCCCTGGCGCGTCGCTGATCGGCGACAAGCGCCTGCGCCAGGCTGCGCTCCTCGTCCACGGTGATGAAGGCGTTCAGCCGGCCGTTCAGCCGCCGGGTCCGGTCGAGGAACAGCCGGGTCAGCTCGACCGAGGAGACCTTCCTGCCGGCGAGGGCTGCGGACAGCTCGGTGACGGTGGAATTCAGCACGGGGGGATCTGAAGGGGGGCGGAGACGTTCTGTCGGAGCCCCCCTTTCATTCGATCACTTTCGGGACGAGGTAAAGCCCGTTTTCGACCGCCGGGGCCACCGCCTGGTACTCGCCGCGCCGGTCGGGCTCGGTGACTGCGTCCGGCCGCAGGCGCTGGCGCACGGCCAGCTCCGAATCGAGGGCATGCGCCATGGGCTCGATGCCGCGCGTATCCACGGCCTGCAACTGGTCGATCAGGCCGAGCACCTGGTTGAGCCGCTCGGTCACGCCCCGCGCCTCCTCCGGGCTGACGGCGATGCGGGCGAGATGCGCGATGCGCTGGACCTGGTCGGGGGTAAGGGACATGCGACGGTTATGAAAGAAAGGTGCGGGGAAATCCCCGGCGCTGCGCTTGCCGGAGGGCCGGTTAAGAGTATCATAGCCACCTCCGGAATAAACGGTTCCGGGACGCAGCCTTAGCGTTGGAAGTTAAGGCAAATTACGGCAAATTCAGGCAACCTCCAGGGATCACGGGAAAGGATTGGCCACGAACATGTTCGGTTTCCTGCGGAGCTACTTCTCCAACGACCTCGCGATCGATCTGGGCACCGCCAACACGCTGATCTACGTGCGCGGCAAAGGCATCGTGCTGGACGAGCCCTCGGTAGTCGCGATCCGTACCGACACCGGGCCGAACGCGAAGAAATCGATCCAGGCCGTCGGCAAGGAGGCCAAGATGATGCTGGGCAAGACGCCCGGCAACATCGTCGCGATCCGGCCGATGAAGGACGGCGTCATCGCCAACTTCACCGTCACCGAGCAGATGCTCAAGTACTTCATCAAGAAGGTCCACGACAACAAACTGTTTTCGCCGAGCCCCCGCATCATCATCTGCGTGCCCTGCGGCTCGACGCAGGTCGAGCGGCGCGCGATCCGCGAGAGCGCGATCGGCGCCGGCGCCGGCCAGGTGTTCCTGATCGAGGAGCCGATGGCGGCCGCGATCGGCGCCGATCTGCCGGTGGCCGAAGCGACCGGCTCGATGGTGGTGGACGTCGGCGGCGGCACCACCGAGGTGGGCGTGATCTCGCTCGGCGGCGCGGTGCACAAGGGTTCGGTGCGCGTCGGCGGCGACAAGTTCGACGAGGCGATCATCAACTACATCCGCCGCAATTACGGCATGCTGATCGGCGAGACCACCGCGGAGATGGTGAAGAAGACCATCGGCTCCGCGTTCCCCGGCTCCGAGGTTCGCGAGATGGAAGTCAAGGGCCGCAACCTCGCCGAGGGCATTCCGCGCAGCTTCACCATATCCTCGAACGAAATCCTCGAAGCCCTCACCGAACCGCTCAACCAGATCGTGAGCGCGGTCAAGAGCGCGCTCGAACAGACCCCGCCCGAACTCGGCGCCGACATTGCCGAGAAGGGCATGGTGCTCACCGGCGGCGGCGCGCTGCTGCGCGACCTCGACCGGCTGCTGATGGAGGAAACCGGGCTGCCGGTGATCGTCGCCGACGACCCGCTGACCTGCGTGGTGCGCGGCTCGGGCAAGGCGCTCGAGAAGATGGAGTACTTCGGGGCGATCTTCACGAATGAGTGATCGATGGGGCTGAACCCCCGTCACCGGGATGGAGCACTCTCCCCCTCCGTTCTTTAATCGCGGCCCCGCGCCGCTCGTTCGCCTAGCTTTTTTCGCCTCACTTTCGCTCGCGCTGCTGGTTCTCGACGCCCGCTTCCGCTACACCGAAGGCCTGAGGAGCGTGCTCGCGCTCGCGGTCTATCCGCTGCAGAGCCTCGCCACCGTGCCGGCGGCGCTGGCCGATCGCGTCTCGGGCTACTTCGCGAGCCAGTCGCAGCTGCGCGAGGAAAATGCCGCGCTGCGCGCCAAACTGCTGGCCGCCTCGCAGGCGGCGCAGCGCTACGAGGCGGCGCAGGCCGAGACCGGCCAGTTGCGGCGCCTGGTCGGCGCCGCCGAGCGCCTGCCGCTCAAGGCGACCGCGGCCGAAATCCTCTACAACGGCCGCGATCCGTACTCCCGAAAAATCGTGATCGACAAGGGCAGCCGGAGCGGCGTGCGCGCCGGCTCGCCGGTAGTGGATGAGAACGGCGTCGTCGGCCAGGTGACGCGCGCGCACGTGCTGTCCTCCGAGGTCACGCTGCTCACCGACAAGCAGCAGGCGATCCCGGTGCAGGTGGTGCGCAACGGCCTGCGCGCGGTCGCCTTCGGCGCCGGCTCGAACGGCATGCTGGAGCTGCGCTTCGTGGCGGCGAACGCCGAAATCCAGAATGGCGACAAGCTGGTGACCTCGGGAATCGACGGCACCTATCCGCCAGGCCTGCCGGTGGCCACCGTGGCGCGCATCGAGCGCGATGCCGCGTATGCGTTCGCGCGCATCGTGTGCCAGCCCGCCGCCGGCGTCGAGAACGGCGGCTATGTCCTGGTGCTCGACGGCGAGGCAAAGCGCCTGCCCTATCCCGAGGAGGCGAGCCAGGAACGCGACAAGCGCTCCGGCAAGACGCGCAAGCCGCGCCGGAAGGATGCCGATGCAGCTCAATGATTCGCCGGCGGCGCAGAGAATCCTGCTGCCGGTGCGCGCGCGCACAATCCTCGGCTCGCTTGCGCTCGCGCTGCTCGCCAACTTCCTGCCCTGGAACAACGTGGCGCTGGTTCCCGATTTCGTGGCGCTGGTGCTGGTCTTCTGGTGCGTGCGCGAGCCGCGCCTGGTGGGGCTCGGGGCCGGATGGCTCCTCGGCCTGCTGATCGATGTCGGCAACGGCGTGCTGATGGGCCAGCACGCGCTTGCCTATTCGCTGCTCGCGTTCGCCGCGATTGCGCTTTCGCGCCGGGTGCTGTGGTTCCCGCTGTGGGCGCAGGCGCTGCACGTCGCCGCGCTGCTGCTGTTCGCGCAAGGGGTCTCGGCGCTGGTGCGCCTGGCCGCCGGCGCCGAGTTCCCCGGCTGGGGCATCGCGGTCGGGCCGCTCATCGGCGCCGCGCTCTGGCCGGTGGTGAGCGTGCTGCTGCTGATGCCGCAGCGCATGCCGGTTGACGTCGACGAGACTCGCGCAATATGAAGCTGGGCGAGCTCAAGAACAACGAGCGCGAGCTGTATTTCTTCCAGCTGCGCATCGGCTTCGCCGGGTTCGCCGTGCTGGCGGCGTTCGCGCTGCTGTTCGCGCGCTTTTTCCAGCTGCAGGTGGTGCAGCACGATACCTATGCGTCGAAAGCCGAGGAAAACCGCATCTCGATCGTGCCGATCGCGCCCAACCGCGGGCTGATCCTAGACCGCAACGGCGTGGTGCTGGCGCGCAATTACTCCGCCTACACGCTCGAGATCTTCCCGGCGAAGGTGCACGATCTCGACCGCACCATCCTGGAACTCGGCGAAGTGGTCGAAGTGCAGGCGAAGGACCGCAACCGTTTCCGCAAGCTGTTCGCCGAAACAAGGAACGCCGAGAGCCTGCCGATCCGCACCCGCCTCTCGGACGAGGAGGTGGCGCGCTTTGCCGCCAACCGCTACCGCTTTCCGGGCGTCGAGATCAAGGCGCGCCTGTTCCGCCAGTATCCGCACGGCGAGCTCGCCTCGCACGTGATCGGCTATATCGGCCGCATCAACCCGAAGGACCAGGAAAATCTCGGCGAGCTGGGTGTCGAGGCCAACTACCGGGGCACCGATTACATCGGCAAGGCGGGCCTGGAGGCGAGCTACCAGCAGGAGCTGCACGGCACCACCGGTTTCGAGCAGGTCGAGATCGACGCCGCGGGCCGCGGCATCCGCACGCTCGCACGCACCCCCGCGCAGGCCGGCAACAACGTCACCCTGACGCTCGACATCAAGCTGCAGGAAGTCGCCGAGACGGCGTTCGGCGAGCGCCGCGGCGCGCTGGTCGCGATCGAGCCCTCGACCGGCGGCGTGCTCGCGTTCGTCTCCAAACCCGGCTTCGATCCGAACCTGTTCGTCGACGGCATCGATCCGGCGAGCTGGGAGGGCCTGAACAACTCCCCCGACCGGCCGCTTACGAACCGTGCCATCGCCGGCATCTACCCGCCCGGCTCGACCTTCAAGCCGTACATGGCGATGGCGGCGCTCGAGCTGGGCAAGCGCACGCCGAAGAGCGCGATCCACGATCCGGGCTACTTCGAGTTCGGCGGCAGGCGGTTCCGCGACTCCAAGAAGGGCGGCCACGGTTACGTCGACCTGTACAGCTCGATCGTGAAGTCCTCCGACACGTTCTACTACCAGCTCGCCAACGACATGGGCATCGACGCCATTGCCGGGTTCATGGGCAAGTTCGGCTTCGGCGCCAGGAGCGGCATCGATCTGGAAGGCGAGGCGAGCGGCGTTCTGCCCTCGCCGGAGTGGAAGCAGAAGCGCTTCCGCCGGCCCGAGCAGCAGAAATGGTACGCGGGCGAAACCGTCTCGATCGGCATCGGCCAGGGCTACAACGCCTATACGCCGATCCAGCTCGCGGTCGCGCTGGCGGCGCTGGCGGCGAACGGCGACATGTACCGGCCGCGCCTGGTCTCCTACATCGACAACCTGCGCAGCGGCGAGCGGCGCCACATCGAGCCGGCCCTGGTCAACCGGATCCCGTTGAAGGCCGAGAACCTCGAGTTCGTGAAGCGCGCCATGGCCGGGGTGAACCGGGAGGGCACCGGCGCGCGCTCGTTCGCCAGCGCGCAGTACACCAGCGGCGGCAAGACCGGCACCGCGCAGGTGATCGGCATGAAGCAGGGCGAGAAATACGACGAAAGGAAAGTCGCCGAGCGCCACCGCGACCATTCGCTGTTCATCGTCTTCGCGCCGGTCGAGAGCCCGAAGATCGCGCTGGCGGTGATCGTGGAGAACAGCGGTTTCGGCGCGCGCGCCGCCGCGCCGCTCGCGCGCACCGTGCTCGACTACTTCCTCCTGGGCAAGCTGCCGGAGGGAGAAACTGCGGCCCAGGGGAAGGCCGGCGGCGTGCCGCAAGAGCCGGACGACGAGGAGGAAAGCGACTGATGGAACTCGCCCAGCTTTCGCCGCGCCGCATCCTCCAGCGCCTGGCCGAAGGCATCGATGGCCCGCTGCTGGCGCTGAGTCTCGCCCTCGCTGCGCTCGGCCTCGCAACGCTGTTCTCGGCGAGCTATGACCAGCCGGCGCGAGTCGCCGCGCAATTCGCCAACCTGTGCGTCGCGCTCGCGGCGATGTGGCTGGCCGCGCGCATCCCGCCGCAGACCCTGATGCGCTTCGCCGTTCCGGCATACATCCTCGGGGTGGCGCTGCTGGTCGCGGTCGCGCTCGCCGGTGATGTGGTGCACGGCGCGCGCCGCTGGCTGCACGTCGGGGTGACCCGGTTCCAGCCCTCCGAGATGATGAAGCTCGCGCTGCCGCTGATGCTCGCCTGGTATTTCTACAAGAACGAGGCCACGCTCGGGATGCGCGATTTCGCCGTCGCCGCGCTGCTGCTCGCGGTGCCGGTGCTGCTGATCGCGCGCCAGCCCGACCTCGGTACCGCGGTACTGGTGGCCGCCGCCGGCTTCTACGTCATCTTCTTCGCCGGGATCGGCTGGAAAGTGCTCGCGGCGCTGGGGGTTCTGGGCCTCGCGAGCCTCGCGCCGCTGTGGGGCATGCTGCACGACTACCAGCGGCGCCGGATTCTCACGCTGATCGATCCGACGCAGGACCCGCTGGGCGCCGGCTACCACACCATCCAGTCGACCATCGCGGTGGGCTCGGGCGGCATCACGGGCAAGGGCTGGCTGAACGGCACGCAGACGCACCTGGAGTTCATCCCGGAGCGGCACACCGATTTCATCTTCGCGGTGTTCTCCGAGGAGTTCGGCCTGATCGGCAACCTGGTCCTGCTCGCGCTCTACGCGCTGCTGATCGCGCGCGGGCTGATGATCGCGGCCAATGCCGCCACCTTCTTCGCGCGGCTGCTCGCCGCGACGATCACGCTGATGTTCTTCACCTACGCCTTCGTCAACATGGGCATGGTCGCGGGGATTCTTCCGGTGGTCGGCGTGCCGCTGCCCTTCATTTCCTACGGGGGCACCTCCATGCTCACGCTGTTCCTCGGCATCGGCATCCTGATGAGCGTGCACAGCCACCGCAGGCTGGTACAGACCTGAGCGCTGCATTGCTGCGCCTAGGATGGTTTTTGCGAAGCAGCAAGAAATTGAAACTCCTCCCCGCATTGTGAAACGCCCTGTTCCTAATTCCATGTAAATCCTTGTTTTAGTGGGATTTCACGATACGGTTTGATGATATTGCTGCGCATCATTCCAGCCGGTAATGTGCTGAAGATTCAGGCCCTTACATCCAGCACATTTCACCAGGAGAAATAATGAGTCGAAAAGAGCAGGAAGCCGCGCAACTGAAAAAAGACTGGTCGGAGAATCCGCGCTGGAAGGGCCTCAAGCGTGGCTACACCGCAGAGGACGTGGTTCGCCTGCGCGGCAGCGTGAAGATCGAACACACGCTGGCGAAACTGGGCGCAGAGAAGCTCTGGAGGCTGTGCCACGAGCGGCCGTTCGTGAATTCGCTCGGCGCGCTCACCGGCAACCAGGCGATGCAGCAGGTCAAGGCCGGCGTGCCGGCGATCTACCTCTCGGGCTGGCAGGTCGCGGCCGACGCCAACGATTCGCTCTCGATGTACCCGGACCAGTCGCTGTACGCGGTTTCCTCTGTTCCCACGGTGGTCAAGCGCATCAACAACGCGCTCGCGCGCCAGGACCAGATCCAGACCATGGAGGCCGGCTCGGAAAAAGCCACTGCAGGAGAAATCGACTGGTACGCGCCGATCGTCGCGGATGCCGAGTCCGGCTTCGGCGGCGTGCTGAACGCCTTCGAGCTGATGAAGGCGCTGATCGACGCCGGCGCCGCCGGCGTGCACTTCGAGGACCAGCTGGCGAGCGTCAAGAAGTGCGGCCACATGGGCGGCAAGGTGCTGGTCCCGACGCAGGAAGCGGTGCAGAAACTGATCGCGGCGCGCCTCGCGGCCGACGTCATGGGCGTGCCGACGGTGCTGCTCGCGCGGACCGACGCGGAAGCGGCCGACATCGTGACCAGCGACGTGGACGACAACGACAAGCCGTTCCTCACCGGCGAGCGCACTTCGGAGGGTTTCTTCAAGACCCGGAAGGGCTTCGACCAGGCGCTTTCGCGCGGCCTCGCGTACGCCGAATACGCGGACATGGTGTGGTGCGAGACCGGCACGCCGGACCTCGCGTTCGCGCGCAGGTTCGCCGAGGGCATCCAGAAGAAATTCCCGGGCAAGATGCTCGCCTACAACTGCTCGCCCTCGTTCAACTGGAAGCGCAATCTCGATGACGCGACCATCGGCCGGTTCCAGCGCGAACTCGGCGCGATGGGCTACAAATTCCAGTTCATCACGCTGGCGGGCTTCCACGCGCTCAACTACTCGATGTTCGACCTGGCGTATGGCTACGCGCGCGACAACATGAGCGCTTTCGTCGCGCTGCAGGAAAAGGAATTCGCCGCCGCCGCGAAGGGCTTCACCGCGGTCAAGCACCAGCGCGAGGTCGGCACCGGCTACTTCGACCAGGTCACGCAGGTGGTCACCGCCGGCAAGGCCTCGACCACGGCACTGCATGGCTCCACCGAGGACGAACAGTTCTTTGATGGCAAGGTAAAGGCGAAGAAAGTCGCGTGACTGCGTCGTGAGCCAGCCGGCGAAGGTCCTGCCGCTGCACGAGGCCCGCGCGACGCGCGCCACGGCGGTGGCGCGCGCGATCCTCGCCGGCTTCGACAAGCACTATCGCCTGTTCCGCGACGCCTCGCGCCAGGCCAAGCGCCTGTTCGAGGCCGCGGACTGGGAGGCGATGCGCGCGCTGGCGCGCGAGCGGATCGAGATGTACGACAGCCGCGTCGCGGAAGCGGTGCGCGGCATCCTCGACCGTTTCCCGGAAGCGGAGCTCGACGAGACCCTCTGGCCGGCGATCAAGCTGGCCTACATTCCCTTGCTGCACGAGCACCGCCAGCCCGAGTGCGCGGAAACCTTCTACAACTCCGTTGCCTGCCAGGTGCTGCACCGGCGCTACTACCGCAACGAATTCATCTTCTGGCGCCCGGCGGTCGCCACCGAGCACCTGGAGGGCGACGAGCCCGCCTACCGCAGTTACTACCCCAGAGGGGGCAGCAACGGATCGGGGCTGCGCGCCACGCTCGAGCGCATCGTGCGCGAATTCGGGCTCGCCAACCCTTTCGAGGACCTGCGCCGCGACCTGAGGAGCCTGGTGCGCGCGCTGCGCGTGCATTTCCCGCGGCCGATGCGGGCGCGGCCCAGCCTGCAGATCCAGGTGCTCAGTTCGCTCTTTTTCCGCAACAAGGGCGCCTACGTCGTCGGCAAGATCCTGAACGGGAGCCGCGAGCTGCCGTTCGCGGTGCCGATCCTGCAGAACCAGCGCGGCGAGCTTTTTCTCGACGCCCTGCTGGCCGAGCAGGAGCAGCTGCTGATCCTGTTCTCGTACGCGCGCGCCTATTTCCTCGTCGACATGGAGGTCCCGGCGGCCTGCGTCTCGTTCCTGAGGACGCTGATGCCGAAAAAACCGCGCGCCGAGATGTACAACTCGGTCGGCCTGGCGAAGCAGGGCAAGACGCTGTTCTACCGCGACCTGTTCTACCACCTGAAGCACTCGTCGGACAATTTCGTGACCGCGCCGGGGATCAAGGGCATGGTGATGCTGGTCTTCACCCTGCCCTCGTTCCCGTACGTGTTCAAGGTGATCCGCGACCGCTTCGCGCCGCCCAAGGAAATGGACCACGCGACGGTGAAGCGCAAGTACCAGCTGGTGAAGCACCACGACCGGGTCGGGCGCCTGGCCGACACGCTCGAATACTCGCTGGTCGCGCTGCCGATCGAGCGCTTCGATCCCGCGGTGCTGGAAGAGCTCAAAGCCGAGGCCGCCTCCAACATCGAGTTCGAGGACGACAAGGTCGTGATCAAGCACATGTACATCGAGCGCCGCATGCAGCCGCTCAACCTCTACCTCCAGGAAGCGGCGCAGGACCGGGACGAAACGCGCATGCGCCGGGTGCTGTGCGACTACGGCTGCGCGATCAAGGAGCTCGCCGGCGCCGGCATCTTCCCGGGCGACATGCTGGTCAAGAATTTCGGCATGACGCGCCACGACCGCGTCGTGTTCTACGACTACGACGAGATCGAGTACATGACCGATTGCGTCTTCCGGCGCATCCCGCCGCCGCGCACGCCCGAGGACGAAATGTCGGCCGAGCCCTACTGGTCGGTGGGCCCGAGCGACGTCTATCCCGAGCAGTTCGCGAGCTTCCTCGTGACCGGCCACAAGGCGCGCGCGGCGTTCCTCGAGCACCACGCCGACCTGATGGACCCCGCGTTCTGGGCCGGCAAGCAGGAGCGCATCCGCGCCGGCCTGCAGGAGGACGTGTACCCCTACCCCCAGGAAATCCGCTTCAGGCGCTGAGCAGGGATTCCGGCGCGCAGCGCGCGCCCGAGACGGACACGCGCTTGCGGCGCGAGCGCTCGCCGGATTCGATTGTTACGTCCTTTTTTCTTACACCGAATCGCCCGGCAAGAAAATCGATCAGCGCCGAGTTGGCTGCACCCTCGACGGCGCGCGCCGCGAGCCGGATCTTGAGCCGGCCGTCATGCAATCCGGAGACTTCGGTGCGCCGGGCGCCGGGCTGGACATGCAATTCGATCAGCACGCGCCCGCCGTCCCTGCGCCACCAGCCAAGGCCGCCACTCATCGCTGTTCCGTATCACCGAGAAGGCACTGAAGGTAGCGGTCCGTCAGCTCGGATCCAGCCTTGCGGTCGTGCACGTCAAGTACCACCGCAGCCAGGTCGCACGAACCGTAGTTCTCGTGCAGGATCACCGCCAGCTTGAGGAGCGCGGCAGCCGAAAGTGCGTCCAATTTCATGAAATCCCGGACGTACACGGCTTCGCCCCACATCATCTGGTTTACCGTTCCGGCCAATTCGACGTCAATCCCGGGAAGTTTGAAGGTCGCCCCTTTCATCCCGGAAATCTTGTGCAGGACAAGACCCTGGCCGCGAAGGAACGCGTCGATTTCGGAAAACAGCGGCTGGTTCCTGTACATCGGCAGGAACTCGATCTCCGTGTGCAGCACGAGTATGTCGCGCAATGTCGCAATGGCCCCCTGCAGGACCATGAGTTCGCCACCCTGCACGTCCAGCTTCAGGTAGTCCGCCCCTTTCACCTCCGGAACGTCGTCGAGCCGCACGGTCTGGACGCGGCGCGTCTCGACTACGCGGGTGACATCCCGCAATTCGTGAAACATCGCCAGCAATTCCTCGTTCGGCTCGAGCAAGGACGATGTCATCGGCACGTTGCATTCGTGAAACACCTGCACGGTGCCGTCGCCAACCGCGTACGGAAGGTAGCTGCAGCCGGGGCGGGCCCCAAGGTTGAGGCGCTCGCATTCCCTGGCAACGGGCTCGAAACCGATCACCTTGAACGGCACCGCCTTCATCAGCCGGGCGTACGGATCGCTTTCCTCGCCGAGCGACATCGCGCCTACATCGACGATCTTGATGCAAGGGGGATCTGCCAGGACGGAGGTGATCGGAAACATCGGGAGGATCTGGGTCCGGCCGGCGTCACCAGCTCAGAACGCTCCCGCGACCAGCGCGCGCAGGTAGGCAAGGGGGATCAGCAGCACCTGCAGCAGGATGATCAGCAGCAGCGGCGACAGGTCGACATTGGCAAGCGGCGGCACGACGCGCCGCAGCGGCCTCAGGAACGGCCGCGTCAGCGCATCGAACAGCGGCGCCACCGGCGCATGCGGACTCACCCACGAGAGCACCGCCTGGACGATCAGCGCGAACACGAGCACGTAGATCGTGAAGCGCGCGAGATCCAGCAGCGCCAGCCCGGCAAGGATCCCGGCGGCGGTCCCGGGCGCGGCGCCGAAGTCCCGGCCGCCGATCATGTCGAGCGCGTATAGCAGGGCGGCCTGCAGCAGCCAGGCCAGCAGCAGCGAGGCGAGGTCGAGTCCCGCGAACGAAGGGATCGCGCGCCGCGCCGGCACCACCATCCAGTTGGTGGCGGCGATGATGAACTCGCCCAGCGCGTTGCGGAACGGCACCCGCAGCCACTGGAACAGGAAACGCGCGAGCAGCAGGTAGACGAAGAACCCGGCCACCACGTCCATCAGGAAACTCGCGATCTGCTGCAGCACCTGGCGCGCGCCCTATTCCCGGTCCAGCATCGCGCCAAGCTCGGTGCCGCGATCGCGCGCCGCTTCGATCGCCCGCATGAACCGCTCGGCCAGCTTCTGCTGGTCGAATGCCGTGAGCGCCGCTTCGGTCGTGCCGCCCTTGGAGGTCACGCGCTCGCGCAATAGCGCCGGGGAATCCGCACTCTGCGCCGCGAGCTTGGCCGAGCCGAGGACCGTTTCAAGCGCAAGTTTCCGGGAAACCTCGGAAGGCAACCCCAGCGACTCGCCCGCGTTCGCGAGCTGCTCGATGAACCAGAACACGTAGGCCGGGCCGCTGCCGGACACCGCGGTGACGGCATCCATCAGCGACTCTTCCTGGATCCATACCGTGCGGCCGACCGCGCCGAGAATCGTTTCGGCCTGCTTTTTCTCCGCCTCGCTCACGCCCGGCAGCGCGTACAGGCCCGTGACGCCGGCGCCGATCAACGCCGGCGTGTTGGGCATGGCGCGCACCAGCTTGGCGTGCCCGCCCAGCCAGCGCGCGAGGCTGCCGAGCGAAACGCCGGCCGCGATACTGATTACCAGGTTCGCATTCGGCTTGAGTCCCGAGAAGCGCGCCGCCTCCTGCATCTGCTGCGGCTTCACCGCAAGCACGATCGCGTCGCCCGGGCGATAGGCCTTTTGCGGCGTATCGAAGCATGCGATCCGGTGCTTGTCGGCAAGCCGCCGTCGCGCGTCGCCGCTGACGTCGACCGCGCGCAGCTGGTTCGCCGAGAAACCGCTCGCCAGCAGCCCGCCGATCAATGCATCGGCCATGTTGCCGCCGCCGATGAACACCACGTTCATGGGTATATTCATGCGGCCGGCCGGAGTTTCTCTCGAGTGCCGAAAATTGCGGTGCCGATGCGCACCAGCGTGGCGCCCTCGGCAATGGCGGCTTCCATGTCGTCCGACATGCCCATGGAAAGGGTGTCGAGAGTGGCATGCCGGTTTTGCAGTTGCTCCAGGAGTTTCCGCAATCCGGAAAAGCGCAAACGCTGCGTTTGCACATCCCCGCCTGGCTCGGGAATCGCCATCAGGCCGCGCAGCTTCAGGTTCGGCAAGGATGAGATCGCCTCGGCCAGCCCGGCGACCTGCTCCGGCGCGACGCCGCTCTTGCTCGACTCGCCCGAGACGTTTACCTGGATCAAGACGTTGAGCGGCGCCATCCCCGCCGGGCGCTGCTCCGACAGACGCCGGGCAACCTTCTCGCTCTCGACGCTGTGCACCCAGTCGAAGCGCGCGGCGGCGAGGCGCGTCTTGTTGCTCTGAAGCGGTCCAATGAGATGCCATTCCAACGCGCGGGCGCGTTCCTTGCCCAGATTTTCGGCCAATGCATCCATTTTCTCCAAGGCTTCCCGGACGTAGTTTTCGCCGAACGCGCGCTGTCCCGCGTCCACCGCCTGCGCCACCAGAGAGGCGGCGTGGGTCTTGGATACCGCCAGCAGGGCCACCGTCAAGGGGTCGCGGCCGGCCGCCAGCGCGGCACGCGCGATGCGCTCGCGAACGGCTTGCAAGTTGTCATGGATTGACCGCATACTTTGGCTACGTGTCCCCAGGGGAATTGTAATGGATCTCACTGAATTGCTTGCATTTGTGGTCAAGAACAAGGCCTCCGACCTGCATCTGTCCTCGGGCCTGCCGCCGATGATCCGCGTGCATGGCGACGTAAAGCGCATCAACCTGCCCGCGATGGAGCATAAAGACGTGCACAGCATGCTCTACGACATCATGAACGACGGGCAGCGGAAGTTCTACGAAGAGAATCTGGAGTGCGACTTTTCGTTCGCGGTCCCGAACCTGGCGCGCTTTCGCGTCAACGCTTTCGTGCAGAACCGCGGCGCCGCGGCGGTATTGCGGACGATTCCGTCGAAGATCATGTCGCTGACCGACCTGAAGTGCCCGAAATCGTTCGAAGCGATCGCCGACCAGCCGCGCGGCGTGGTGCTGGTGACGGGCCCGACCGGCTCGGGCAAATCCACCACCCTCGCGGCGATGGTCAACCACAAGAACGAGACCGAGGAAGGCCACATCCTCACCATCGAGGATCCGATCGAGTTCGTGCATGAATCGAAGAAGTGCCTGATCAACCAGCGCGAGGTCGGGCCGCACACGCTGTCGTTCGCCAACGCCCTGCGCAGCGCCCTGCGCGAGGACCCTGACGTCATTCTCGTGGGCGAGATGCGCGACCTGGAGACCATCCGCCTGGCGCTCTCGGGCGCGGAAACCGGCCACCTCGTGTTCGGCACGCTGCACACCTCTTCGGCGGCCAAGACCATCGACCGCATCGTGGACGTGTTCCCGGCGGCGGAAAAGGAAATGATCCGCGCCATGATCTCGGAGTCGATCCGCGCCATCATCTCGCAGACGCTGCTCAAGACCAAGGACGGCACCGGCCGGGTCGCGGCGCACGAAATCATGGTCGGCACGCCGGCGATCCGCAACCTGATCCGCGAGAACAAGATCGCGCAGATGTATTCCGCGATCCAGACCGGCGCCCAGATGGGCATGCAGACCCTCGACCAGAACCTGCAGGACCTGGTGAAGCGCAATATCATCTCGATGCCCGAGGCACGCAGCAAGGCCGCCAACAAGGACAACTTCGCCGGAGGTTAGGCATGGAACGCGAACAGGCAGTCAAATTCATGTACGACCTTCTGCGCGCCCTGGTCGCGAAGAAGGGCTCGGACCTTTTCATCACCGTGGGCTTCCCGCCGGCGATGAAAATCGACAGCAAGATGACCCCGGTGTCGCAGACCGCGCTCGCCGCCCAGCACACGCAAATGCTGGTGCGCGCGATCATGAACGACAAGCAGTCGGCTGAATTCGAGGCCAAGAAGGAGTGCAATTTTGCGATCTCCCCGGCCGGCATCGGGCGCTTCCGCGTCAACTGCTTCGTGCAGATGGGCCAGGTGGGGATGGTGCTGCGCGTCATCACCACCGCGATCCCCAGCTTCGAGGACCTCAAGCTGCCGCCGGTGCTGAAGGACGTGGCGCTCACCAAGCGCGGCCTGGTGCTGTTCGTCGGCGGCACCGGCTCGGGCAAGTCCACCTCGCTCGCCGCGATGCTCGGCTACCGCAACGAGAACTCCTACGGCCACATCATCACCATCGAGGACCCGGTCGAGTACGTGCACCCGCACAAGAACTGCCTGATCACGCAGCGCGAAGTCGGCGTCGACACCGATTCCTGGGAAGCGGCGCTCAAGAACACCCTGCGCCAGGCGCCCGACGTGATCCTGATCGGCGAGATCCGCGAAATGGAAGTGATGGAGCACGCGATCGCCTTCGCCGAGACCGGCCACCTGGCGCTCGGCACCCTGCACGCCAACAATTCCAACCAGGCGATGGACCGGATCATCAACTTCTTCCCCGAAGCGCGCCGCCAGCAGCTGCTGATGGACCTGTCGTTGAACCTCAAAGGGGTGATCTCGCAACGCCTGATCCCGCTGAAGGAAGGCAAGGGGCGCGCCGCGGCGGTGGAAGTGCTGCTCAACTCGCCGTTGATCAGCGACCTGATCTTCAAGGGCGAAATCCACGAGATCAAGGAAATCATGAAGAAATCGCGGGAACTGGGCATGCAGACCTTCGACCAGGCCCTGTTCGACCTCTACGAGGCCGGCCGCATCGGCTACGAGGACGCGCTGCGCTTCGCCGACTCGACCAACGAAGTGCGCCTCAACATCAAGCTGCACGGCAAGGAATCCAAGGACAAGGACCTCACCAAAGGCATCGAGCACCTCGACATCGTCTAGCAGCCTCCCACGTCGTCCCCGCGCAAGCGGGGACCCACGAAAAGGGGCGCGCGAGCGCCCTTTTTCATTTCCGGAGGTCGAGTTGCTTTTGGAACTCGCAGCGC